>Ga0208499_1000005_pt1 | contig 133649 bp, 120 predicted proteins | sample CryBogCBE07Jul09_FD_185504 | JGI IMG/M metagenome (GOLD analysis project Ga0208499, IMG submission 185504) | Freshwater microbial communities from Crystal Bog, Wisconsin, USA - CBE07Jul09 (SPAdes) (version 2) | ecosystem: Environmental > Aquatic > Freshwater > Lake | place: Crystal Bog... | reverse complement strand
GCTCACCACCTTCATGCTCTTCATGCTCATCGCTTTCTTCTTCTTGTGCGTAGATGTAGTTTTCCATCAAAGGCAGACCTGCCAATTTACGCATTTCTTCAATATTCTTGTTTTTCATTGGGGTTCCCTTTGTTTTCTTGGTTTCTTCTTGATCATCAAAACGCTTGTCATCAGCATCTGCATCTTCATGGTCTGGTTCACTTGCATCACCTTCCTTAACTGGATAGGTCTTGCCATCTACTTCAAATTCTTTCTTACCACTTGCCTTTGCTGCTGCAAGTTTACCACTAAATTCATTACCTTCATTTGGTTCTTCATTTACTGCATCTTCAAATGGATCAGTCTTTGTCTTTGGCTGCATCTTTTGCTTAATCCAAGCGTATGCTTGTTCTTTGTTATCAAAGTTCACTAAATCATGACTTGGATTGCGCTTTAACACAACTTCATATCCACCATGCTGTGCTGGCTTAACCATATAAGGGACAGCCTTGTCGTCTGGCATCATACCAGCAGCAGTAGCACCCATACCAAGTGCAAATGCAGCAGTGCCAAGTTTAGCACCAAGGTTTGCTTCATCCATGCCTTGTGTGCCTTCGTGTGCCATCTGATGCAATAAATCACGATGATGGTCATTTAACCAATCAAGTTCTTGATCGCTCATTGGGGTGCCATCTGTGTATTCGCCAACGCTAAAATAAGCATCACTGAAATCTGGATAATCTTCGGTATCAACACCATCAACTTGAAGAGAACGAACATCAACTTGTTTGCCATTAATTTCAATTGGGTGACTCATTGGACCTTCACCAAGACCCATGATGCTTTCTTCAAACTCATCACCAGCACTCTTTGCCTTGCGTACATCGCTTGGACGAACATTAGGTTCTTTGCGAACTACCTTTGCATATTCTGGATTCTTGTTTAATTCACCCAAATCCTTCATATACTTCTGTGCTAGAAGAATAGAAAGTTTCTTGTCTTTGTTATATTCTGGTTCACTGCGCTGACCAAATGCCTCGCCTTCGCTGCTTACAAGATCACCCATGAGGCTTGCAAAGTTAGCAATATCATCGCCATCGCTGCCAATCATGCGGTTTGCAATATCACCAAGTACTGCCGTTAACAGCGCAGTTGAACTTGTATACTTGCGGCTAATCATAAGTTTATCAAGACCGCTATCAGCCTTTAACACCAACTTATAGTTAGGGTCCATAATTTTCTTTTCTACGCTGCCAGCGGCTTCGTTAACTCTATTCATCGTGCCTTCCTTAAGTTTCTTATAAGCGCCAGCAGCACTTGCTAGGTAATTGTCTAAGTTTTCGTTATATGTTTGTTGTGTGAACCAACCTTTTACTTCACCTAAATCTTCACTGTTTTCAGAAATTAGGTCGTGCAATGCTTCAAGGCTTTCACTAAATGAACGACTGTTATTAGTAAGACGAGCAATATGACGCTTGATGCTTTCTTTCATTTGTTGTGCAGCAGTAATAACATCACCTGCTTCACTACTTTCAAATGTGCGATTACGAGTTACGCTAGTAAATCTGCTCAAGTTACGCATTTCAGCAATAGCACGAGAAATCAATTGACCATTGTTATCATAAGGATTGCCACCACGAGATACATGGTTAGCCATTGCCTTTGCTCCACCAACACTCTTAAATGGAAGTAGAAACTTCTCACCATTTTCATTTACCAAATAGATTCTATCTACTTTAAGCAAACGATTGTTTGGGTTTTCAAGCATCTTTTCATTGTGAACAACATTGATGCGAACATTGTTTAGCGTTCCTTCACTGAACTTACCACGACGCTGCCATAGCACACGGCTTTCTTCTAGTGATTCTTTGAAGTCTTTCTTCTGTGGGTTTAACTTAGTCATGTATTGTAAATCCTGTCTACTCAAGGTATCTTTGGTAATGTCACGAACATCAAAGTTTAACATATGACCTTTTGCCATACGACGTAGTTCACGTAGAAAACTATACCAATAGTTCTTATCTTCTGGAAGCATGCGGTCAGTAATAGCAGTATCAAAAAATACTTTTAAACTGGCACCATCAATTAAACTGGTAGTGATACGACCATATGCACGATTGCTTTCTTTATCTGTATATACAAAATTAAAAAAACGTGCCTTATTAGGATCAACAGTGTCTTTCCCGTTTTCATCACCCATATTAATTTTTGGAAAACGGTTTCTTAACTTAAAGAAAAGGTCTTCCGCTGCTTGGCTAATTTCACTCATAGAATTATTTATGCCTTATCTCATCATAGATATAAACGGCATAGGAGGAATTATATCAGCACTATCCATTGCCAATCCATCACTAATTCTACTATCATACATACGAAGATGCAGAATCATACGCACTGCTAATAATGTAGCCATTACAAGGTCATCTGTTTCACCAACTTTGCCCGCATAACTTACGCCATGCGCCACAAATGTTTTCAATTCACTGATTAAACTTTTACTGCATAATTTAATTTTACCTGTTTCCATCCATAGTTTAAATTTAGAACAGGCTGCAATCTTACTCTTTGGTGTGGTATTAAATCCTTTGCGAAATCTGCGTCCGCCACCACCTGGTTCACTTAAGAAACTGCCTGGTATATTTTCTTCACCAATATCAGCCACTGCATTTAATGCAGCTTCACCGATATTATTATTCTCTATACTATAATAGATATCACCAGCATTGCCTGTCATTTCTTTAATATACTTGCAAATTTCACTCATAATCAGCACTTGCTTTTGTATGATAGTAAGATTATGCTGCCACTCTGCTACCTGACGCATAGTAGTTGCATCATATACTTCAATAGCAGCAGGATCACCACCTGTTCCAAGACTTGGATCAAGTGCTACGATATAAACATGATTGCGCTGTGGTTTTTCATACCAACGAACCTGTCCTTGTTTTTCAATTGGTTCAATACCACTGAGGTCAACAAGTATTCCTGGCGCAATAAGTGTTTCATCATAGATAACGAACTCACAATTATGTTCACGACGGAAGCGGTCAACACCTACACTGCTCATCTCACGGTCTGCCCAATCTTTATCACGCTCTGGATGACGATCCCATGTAGCAAGGAACGGACTAAAACCATTGCGTCCAAGTTTGGTTTCATTACCATGTGAGTCAAATTTCTTATTGGCTTCTTTCCAAATATCAGCAAATTGGTCTTCATCGCTGTTAGGAGTAGAAGTAATGATTGCCTTACCACCTGTTGATAGCGTAGGACTAATTGAAGTCCAGAACTCTTTGGCAATTGTTGGTCTAACAAATGCTAACTCGTCACAGTATAGCAGTGAAATACTCATACCACGACCTGTTGTTTCAGTGGTGGTTGAACTTACGATACGGCTACCATTGTCAAATCCAAGCGAACCCTTATTATAATCAACCACACCAGCACGAATATGGTCTGGACAGTTTTCATAACCAAATCTAATACGCTGCATAATATCTTGTGCACCAGTATATTTGTTACTTGCTACAAGAATAGTGCTGTCTGGAACAAACATAGCATACCATAACAAGTAGCCCGCCGCTAGTGTGGATTTACCCATTTGACGACCTAACATGTTAATACTAAATCTGTTATTATGATAGTTGTGCAGCAGTTCTTCTTGATAGTCAAACGGACTAAGTTGTAGTCTACCCTTGGTAGGATGCTGAATATAAAAGAAATTTCTGATAAAATATTCTGGACCTGTCACAGGATCGGCGCACAAACTAAATTCAATTAATTGTTGTTCGGTAATTTGCATACGAATGTGTGGTTTACGTATAAGTTTATTCTCTACGGGTTTTGCCATGGAAATATTTATTGACATATCTCATGAGTGTAGTATTATTAAATTGTCACATTAGAGAAGTAAATACATCATATGTCAGACACACTGATACTCAACGCAAACTATCAGCCGCTTAGTTGGTTACCGCTTAGCGTCATACCATGGCAGCAGAGCGTTAAACTACATTTTATGGATCGTATTAAGATTCTTGAATACTACGATGATTGGGAAATTCATAGTCCTTCAACGACTATGTTTGTGCCTGCGCTTGCCATAACTAAAGATTATCATAGTTTCAGCAAGGGCATTCGCTTTAGTCGCCAGAATCTGTATATTCGTGATTTGTTTCAATGTCAGTATTGTGCTGAGACTTTTGAACCGCATGACCTTAACATTGACCATGTTATTCCTGTGAGCAAGGGTGGCAAGACCAATTGGGAAAATTGCGCAACTTCTTGTAAGAAGTGTAATCATAACAAGGCTAATAAGTTAATTAAGCCAATTCGTGAGCCATTTAGACCAGATTACTGGACACTAACTGCTCGTCGTAAACAGTTTAATTATAATATTAAGCATAAGAGTTGGTTAGATTACGTAGGTTAACTACGTGGTGATGGACGTTTAGTTGGTACAAACTTAGCAGTTGGACTAACACGATTTACTTCTGGATTCTCATCTGTACTTTTATATGGGCTAATACTTTTTGCTGCCATTCCAGTTGCTTTGCTGGCTGCCAACATTGTTTCTAAACCACCGTCACTGTATGGCATAACAATTAATTTATCGCCCAAATTAGTTTGATCATCATAAGCATCTGGTTGTGGATCGGGTGCACGAGCCATCATAATACCATAGCGATACATTTGATAGAAGTTAGCACTGGCATCAGGAATCACATAAGCACCAGCCATAGCACGTGCTTCATAGTCTTTATGTTCGCCCGCACGACCTTGTTCGTGTTCTGGTTCTGTTTGTTCAGTGATAAATTCGCTGGCTCTCATACTATTATTTACCTTTTGGGGGTTTCTCGTGAGTTAAGAATGGGCGAGCAAACCATAACTTAAACCAATCCTTAGTGCCTGGTTGTATATTCTTACTCTTTTCTTTTTTATGAAGATGCGTTCCATGCTGACTTAGCGCATAGCCCAAACTTTTATCTTCAATTATCTCACTTGCTCGCATTGCGCTTAATCTGCTTACCGCTATTGTGTGGGACTGGACTTACTTGATTAACATAGTTTGGCTCATCGCTACCATCTGGTGTCAAGCGAACACGAGGTGTGTTAAACATTGCAGCAGTTTTTTGAAGTATCTCTTCTTCTGCTGGTGTATAACTAATTGTTACCATTTTCAAACCAGTTGGACCACTTTGTTCCATGTCATGGTCTGGCATACCAGCAAGAGCAACACCAAAGCGATATGCCTTGTAACCACTGCTGTTGTCTAACTCAGGATAAACAAACGCATTAGGAATAGTTGTAAGAGCCTGTTGTGACATGCCTTTGCTTCCACTATAATCTGCTGCTTCACTTACGAATTCATGCGCTCTCATTTTTTCTTCCTTGCGCCGCTATTATGTGGAACGGGACTTGTTTTATTTGTAGAAGATGGTTCTACACCTTTTGTGTCTGAAATAACTTTTGATTTGAATCCTGTGCCACGAATTGCGCCTTTCAACATATCCATTTCTTGCTGAGTATAAGCGGCAGCAACAGGACTGTCTCTAAAGTGTTCGTGGTCATGATCTGCATCATGATGAGGATGACCAGCAACACGAGTCATAAAACGATAGTAATCGTAGCCCATATCCATGTCAGGGTAAACTACACTCATTGGCATAGTTGATGCATGTTCTGGATTAACTTTTGATTTGGCTTCGCTTATAAACTCGTCGGCTCTCATAGTATTATTTATAGTATTTTTAAATTGGTTATTGTTTCACTTCGTGCTTGAATAGATACTCTGCTTTTTTCCAAACCAGTAATGTCATGCAAAATTCTAATATTAAACATTGTCCAACAGTGTGGTTTTATTATAATGCTATCCACTAATTCTAAATTAAAATATTCTGCACTTATTCTACCTTCTCGTATCAAATCTTTATTTTTTTCTTTATAAAAATTAGTTTTAACTTCCCTACCACCAGAATCAAGAATATACATAAACACATAACCTTCATCGTTATCGGTATGCACTTTTGAAATATTACTTTTTGGAAGAGTCCAAGAAAGTATTAAATTATTAATATTATTTTCTATATTTCTCGTTACCCATTCATAACAGTGATTAGGAAGTTTTTTTTCACAGATCATACTATGATCTTTAATTTCATCGTTAATTTGAATTTTTTTATTGATATTATTGTAATAATTTTCTTTATATTTTAATTTGTCTCCATTTAAATGATGAGACAAACTTTCTTCAATATTATTTAAATCTGGTGGTAACAAAGAATTAGCAGTCTTTATCAACCACGTTGGTGGATGTGGTAAGTCTAATTCTTTCCATATAATCATTAAATTATTTATGGAGTTTTACAGGAAGACTCCAGTATTGTGCAGTATCACTCTTGGTGCTGCAATCTACTGTTTCTAAAAATAATTTATTATGATTTTGATTAGTTTTCTTAAAGTTACATTCAAATGTAACTCGTGCTTCTGTTGCACTTGGATTACGGGCAATGACTGTTACTTCACTTTCTGGAAGTTGGTCTGTTTCTACAAGACTTGCACTTGCATGACGCAATTTATAACCTTGCTCTTTCATCGTTTCGCTAATTTTATTTGCTGGTGCAATATTACGAACAAAGTCTGGAGTAATACCAGCAGCTTCCATAGGAGGTTGGTGTAAGAATTTCTTTTGAACCTTGCTACCATCACGTTCAAATGTTAGTACAAATTCAGCCATTTGCTGCGCTGCACCTTCACTTAGTAGACGATTACGGTCAAGTAAATTCCAAGAAGGATTGTCAAGGGAAATGGTTACATGCTTGTCGCTATGTTCAACTACTGTTGCTAGAACACTTGTAACACTGTCAATTTCAATGTTTACGATATCACCAGTTACTGGTGCTTTCATTGCTCTATCTACTTGTGCTACATAATCTAGAAAGTTCATTGTATTATTCCTCAATCAAAACTTACAGCAACATGAGTTGGATTGTCGCCGCCTGAAACCTTTGGATAAGTTGCTTTTGGACGATTAACATCATTGCCTTTTGGCAGTGCTGCTGACATACCCTTAGTCATTTCATGTGGGCTATTAGTATAAGGACGCTCTGCAGCATCTTCAATAGCTTCTGGACCACTCATGCCAACTGGAACATCCTTATCCATGCTCATGTCAACGTCCATGCTAGGTCCGCCATCAATACTTGGAAGATTAGCACCAACACTTGGCATTGGAGTCATTGCATGATCATGAGGAATATCACTGCTCATATCACCGCCCATACCACCTATGCTAGGGGCATTAGGAAGGTCACCAGGCGCACCCGCCATGTCTGGAGCGTTAATACCACCGACCATACCAGCAAGTTTAAGAATCTGTGCCAGAATTGCGTCATCGCCACTAGTTTTAATTTCAATATTTTCAGCAACAGGTGCAACTGTTGGCACACCCATCTTAGTAGCATTTGCAATAGCATGTGCCATTTCTGGGTTACGTGTTTCAAGTTCACGAAGTTTATTAAGAACATTGACCATATAAGAACCATTGCTAGTATCTGGCATTGCGGTTGACTTTGCCTCAACAACTTTTTGTTCAGTTGGTGCAACAGTGTTTAACTTTGCAACGCTATTAATTGCACGACCAAGTTCTTCTGGGCTGCGTCCTTGTATTTCTTGTAATTTCTTTATTACATCAATCATTTGCATGGGTTATCGTCCTGTTCTGCCACGCTCTGGCAGCGTGTTGCGTTTTGTTCCCACTGGACTTGTGTTTCCCTGTGGAAGTTCATTTGAGGTTTTGCCCTTAGTTGGCTTTACAGCAAATGGATAGTCAATTGTTTTTGTTTTTAGCGCATTGGCAAGGTCAGCAAGCAACTGTGGTGCCTTCTGTTCTGGATAATCTCGCTCAAGGATTGCTTCACCTTCTGCTTCTGGAACCATTGGAGCAGCAAGAATTTCTTGATTTGGCGTAAGAACCAAAATTCTGCTTAAGGATACCTGTGTTGCTTCATGGATTGCTGCTTGGATTTCTGCTGGTGTTGCTGGATATTGAATTACCATATCAATCATATAGATATCAGTAGCCTTAAGATGTAAAAATCCTGTATGATCTTCACTCACTGGTAAGTGCTTTGGCTCGCTGATAGCTTCAAGATTCCAACGTCCAAGTACCTTTTGAAGTTTTTCTAATCCTTCTTTGGTGAGTTCCTGCGCAATCTTGGCACGAAACCCGTACTTTTTTTCTGTCTCTGAAATATACTGTCTTAGGGTTCTCATGGTTTAACCTTATTATTAAGTATTTATTGCTTTCTGAAAGTTTTTAGAAGTTCGTTACGATCCCAAACTTCCGCTTCAATGGTATCTGATTCCGTACCATTATCTTTATTCATATCATGCTGCATCTTCTGCATCTTGAGCAGGATTTCAGTTTGCTTAAGTTTCTTTTGAACCTTGCCTAATTTTGCAGTAACTGCATGTCCAAGCATCTTGCTTGCTGCTTCAAATATCGGTGCTGAAAATCTGGCTTCAACATTCATACCAAGACTTTGTAAGTTCTCAAAACTTTCCATTGCTTGTCCAGCAATTTCATCTAATTCTTTGTCCAAAGTATCCTCGGATACTTGTGGCAGTGCACTTTCAATTTGATTTGCCGTTTCCAATGCCTCTGTAATTTCTTTACTTGGTGCTGGTGCTAGGTCAAATAGTTCTTCAAGTTTCTGTTTCATAATAGTAATTATCGTTTTTTCTTTGTAGTTCCAGCAAACATATCGTGTTCGGTGATAATTCTAAACTGCATACCTTGACGATCACAGAACTGTTTAGCGGCTGTCCACTTGGCCTGATTGATTGCTGCCTGCACTTGGTTTCTAGTACTCTTGCCTGCTGCTTCAAAACTAGTTTCTTTGTGTGGTTTAATTTCAACTATCTCTGCATGTAATTTCTTGTTGACATCTTCATAAACTATAAAAAAATCTGGCACATAACTTTTTGTTTTATTTGCAATTGGATTTTTATAAGGTATGCTTATGCTTTCACTTGCCCAATTCTTAATGCTTGGATTCTCATCCAAGAAATTCATAAACTTAAGTTCCCAACTAGAACGATAACGAATACTGCCACGACCAGCATATTTTTCTGGATTCTTAGGGGTAAAAATACCTTGGCTATATTTTAAACTCATGCTAATAAATTTCTAGCAACATTAGTAGATACATTGTTGTTTAACTTGTATCCTAATTTACTAGTTGGTCCTTTTGCACTATTAAAGAAACTAATAAGAAGTGTTTTAACATTACTGCTGTTTGCATTTTTTTGAAAGTCAGCAAGCACAGTCAACGGATTAAGATTATTATTGTATGTTAAGGCAATAACACTTTGTGCAAGAGCATTTGCTGCATTTGCATCACTTGTTAGTGTAAAGAAGTATCCATATACTTGACCCCATACATCTGCACTTACCTGTATAGGTTGGGTAAAGTATCCATTAAAGAATACCTGACTACTAAATGCATTTTGTGTGGTTGGTGTATTTGTCATATAGTTATTTACACTTTACGTTTATGCAACGTTTGTATTAACATTGTTGCTATAGGTAATATAACTTTTTGCAATACCAGTTAGGTCAGTATTTGGTGGATAGTTAAGTTGGTTTATATGTGACTCTGCCAACGTTACCTGACTTTGCGGAACACCTTCAGAAAGCAGTGTTTGTTGCCATGTTTGGCTGTTGTATACAGGTGCGATTGGGTTTGCTGGATCGCTAAACGTAAAAGTAGGTGCAGGCAATACCTGTCCATAATTTATAGTGCCATAACTAGTTGTAGTTGGGTTATCGATGTATTCTTGGGCAAGAAGAACCTGCGCAGTGCTATTACTCTCGACGTTATTTGCAACGGCTGCTGCTGATATTTGATCGGTTGATAATCCACCAACAAAGTTTAATCCAGCATTAATTTGAGCATTATTATAACCACGCTGTGATAAAATTTGCCCAGTGCTGCCATCTGCATACGTTATACCCAATTGATCACTTGTTACGCTGTTATCACCATTACTGCTTGCACTAGCACCAGGTGGTGTACTATCAGGCAAATTTTGTGTAAACACTGGTGGTAATGGAACTGTACTAGGAAACTGTATGTTTTGATTATTTTGTTGAATTGCTGCAATTTCTTGTGGTGAAAATCCACCCTGAACAGTTTGATCAAGATTTTGACCTTGGTCTACAAATCCAAAACTACCTTGTGGTTGATTTGTTTGATATCTGTTAGTAAATGCGGTTGGTTGTTGTACTAGATAACCAGTATTTGGATCAATATAACTACCTGTTGGATACTGACCACTTAGACCACTTTGACTTGGATCATAAAATCCATTTTCTGCAAATCCAGGTGTACCACTTGTATATCCATCTTCATAGACTACGCCATTATAGCGTATCTGCATGGTTGCTTCCATTAGTCCTGTATCTTCATGATAGTCATGTGTGTCATGACTAAAACTAGTGATAACTGGACTCATTAAAGTTATTTTATTACTATCTCCACGATTTAAACTATAAATTTCAATAGCACTAAAAAATGGAGCGGTGCTACCATGATCTAAACCCCATGCACTGAAATTTCTGTCAGTGTAACGGTCATCGTTATTATAGGTGTTTAGATCATAGGTACCATCGGCATAATAATAATTATAATAGTCTTGCCATAATTGACGCATTTCATTCTGATTATCATCATGAAATTTAATAGTTATTGGTTCATACTTAATACGGTCTTGAATATAAGTATGACGATTATATTGATTCATATCCTTAACATCAAATGTAAATCGAGGTAAATCAACACTTTTTACCAGATAACTTATTTGACGAGTGCTTGTTTGAGAAGGCGCATTTGCACTCAAAATAAAATTAACCTGAAATAGGTATTTTAATTTTGGTGCAAGTGCAAAGTTATTGCTGCGAAATATTTGTGAGGCATGAGCATAATCATGTACCTGTCCACTATTCTGTAGACTATTAAGTATTGAATTCAATATGCTCATGGCTCAAACCTTTAGCCAGTTACGCTGTGACCACTTGTACGAGTAACCTTTTTACCAACACCGCTGGTGCCTGGAATCTGCAACGCATTATCATAACGAATTGTCATAGAAATAGTTGCTGGATCATTGCTGTTGTAATCAAAACCGTTATAGTTAACTTCTTGAATAAAGCACCCGTAGATTTCCCACTCTTCAAGGGTAGTTGGATTGGCTGTACCATTGCCGCCATCAAGTGCTTCAAAACGAGTAAGGAACTTGTAATCAATGCCGCTTACTGCACTGCTTTGTTCAGCAAAGTCAAATTGTTTTTGAACTTGTTCACCAATAAGTAGGCGAACGCTGCCATTTGCATCATCACGAAACTCAACAGTAATAGTCTGCCATGTAGGTTTGCCCTGAATGTACATACGACTGTTATAAATTGGAATTTCCACGCTATCAAACTGTAGGTTTGGACGAGTAAAACTCATAACTTGTTTTGTTAGTTCTGTACGGGGGCTAGTAATACCAAAGTTTTCAAAGCTCACTCTAAAGCGATACTTTAGCAAAGGCATCAATACGCCCTGTGTATTTGCGCTTTGATCACTTGCTGATGCCACCGGCACTGTCATGTTTAGTAGTGATGCAACTGCCATCTTAAATCTCCTATAAGATTATTTATAACAAATCACTATCTTTTATTTTGTCCGCATATTAAAAAAGCCGCTATAAAAGCGGCTTTTTAATTCTTATATAAATGTTATCTATTAGGTAAGTGATACACTAGGTGTAATATTGCTTAAACCACCTTGGTTTGCATTAGTTCCACCAATAGCACCAGTATTCAAGATACGAACTGGGATATAGATGAACTCAACTGCCTTGGTAGGTTCAATTGCGATATCAATATGTAGTTCATTGCGGTCAATAGTAGTTGGTGTATTGTTTGTAGTATCACACACGACTAGATAATCATAAACACCACGCTGTGCCTTCACATCGTTTAACAAACCTTCAACGGCTTGCTTTGCTTCATTGCGAGTAATTGTATCGTTTGGTTCAAAAATAAGTGGCTTTGCAAGACGCTCTAGGTTATAACGTAGATAGTTAATCAAACGTGCTACGTTGATACGGTCTAGAGCAGTTGCATTTGCCTGACGAGTATGGTTACCATAGTTTACAATACCATCAGTTGGGAATACAGCAACAGGGTTAACATTATTAGCATACAGCAAGTCACGTAGTCCTTGGTTAGTACCAATGCTTACAAACTTACCAGTAGTGCGGTCAACATAACCGATCTTGATTGCATTATCAATCTTACCACGGATGCTGCCTGCTGGTGCAAACCATGGATGACTGTTCTGATCACTGTTTACAACCATGCGTAGGATGCTGTGAGTAATTGGAACAACAACCTGACCAATACCATCTAGTGCATTGGTATAAGCAGCACCCGGATAGAACACAGCAGTGAAACTATCTGTAGTTGCTAGACCATCTTCACCAGTTTGTGATACTGCGCTAGCATTTGTAATATAGTTGCCAACAGTAGTTAGATCACTTGCAAGTCCCATTGGAGTATCGGCTAGGATAAATCCAGTTTGGCGACGATCATTGTTAAGTGTAACTAGATTACTTGTAACTTCTGGATAACCAGGGCAAACAAGTAGGTTAAAGTTACGTTGATCTTCACGAGCAGTAGTGCTATTATCAACTGCTTCTTGAAGTGCACTTACAACTACGCTACGCTGTGCTTTACGTCCAAAGTAAGGAACGTTATTTTGGTTCTTACCGCTTGCACTTACCCAAGTAGCAGGAATGTTTGGAAGACTTGAAAGTGGGTAGTTTGTGCTGTTAAACTTGCTTGCAACATACTTCTTAACATTATAGCTGCTACGACGAGTGTTAAACAGCAACATACCACGTGGATATACTTGAGGATTAGGAACATCCAAATCAACATAATCGCTGCTTAACAAACTTACAATAGTTGGCTTTGCATCAAGTGCAGGGTCTGCTGTACCAGCAGTATCCCAACGAGCATCTGCAAACAGAATACCATTTTGTGTAGTAGTATCAGTGGTATCAAGTTGCAACCACTGATCAACACCACCAACACGTTGCCAACGATAAATCTGTGGATATTGTTCTAGGTTTGCAGTTGAAACCCAGATATCACCATATACTAGCGCAGTACCATCTGTTTGCTTAGTTGGTGCACTACTACTAATGAACGGGCCAAGAGGATCAGTGTTACTTAGGTTATAACCACGAGCATCACTAGTTACATTGTGATAACCTTTCCAAATAGTACCATTATTAATCATGATATCTACTTCAAGTGGAGTTTCATAATACCATAGTGTTCCATCAGGAGGAGCAGTTACTGGAGCAATGCTTTGTTGATATAGCAACTCCGCTGGCTGCCAATAAGTTCCAGTCAATACACCAGTACCAGCATCATCATAAATGTTAGGTGTAGCAGTAGTAATACCAGCAGCAGTTAGCGGTGTGCCGCTTGTATTAGTGAATACAATGTCACCAGCGTTTGTGTTAGTGAACTGAATATTTCCAGTGCTTGTTAATGCGCATGTAAGATAAGGAATATTTGCTGCAAGAACATCACTTACAAAACTTGCTGCGCTTGTACCACTAAGTGTGATAGTATATGTGCTGCTAAATGCGCTACTGCCAGGAACAGTAGTTTGGATAGTAAATGCATTAGATGCGGTAAATGTTGGATTAGCAACAGTACCAGTTACCACTAGTGGACCACCATAACCCATCCATTGTAGTAATTTCATAGAAGCACTGCCATCACCAATAATATCATACTTTACAAATAACGTATCGGTAGCAATTCCAATACCACCAAGAGTTGGATCATAGTTGTAAATTGCATCACGACGACGCTTGAATAACGGTGCAGGAATTAAATTATATTGAAGACTTGCACCATTCCAACGATAAACATACATGTTTGCGCCGCTGTTAACTGCAGTTGTTTTAATCCAAACACTACCAGTTGGTTCTGGAGTAGTATCCGTGCTTCTCCATGCAGGTACCTGATAGTGTGGGGCAAATACAAATGCTACACCAGCATATGTTCCACCACTGATACCAAGAGTTGCCAGTGGAGTACCGCTAGCGTTTGCAATTGCAATCTTACCATCTGTTACAGTACCGTTGCTCTTTGCTGCGCTTGTTACGAAAATGTTTAGGTAACCATTTACACTTGCTGCAGTCACACCAGTGATAGATGCACTATTGATTTGTGTAACAAGACTTGATAGTGTTGTGCTACTAAATGTAATAGTTGTGCCGTTAATAGTGATTGCATTTCCGCTTGTGATTGAACTAGGTTGTAGAGTACCAACAATAGTAGGTGTTTTCGCCTGCCATGCAGTAGTTCCCAACCAATTCCAACTATTATCATATGCCTTTTGGTAAATTGGGTTCTTAACATCAGTTGCAACAACTGCAAAACTACCAACAGTTCCAATACTGCTAAGAGGAACACCACTAGTTAACTGTGCAGTGCTTGTGATAACAATAGGTGTTTGAACGTTGAATACGTTATTAACCGCATCCCAAACAAAGATACCATACTTGCTAGTAGCAGTATTCCACCACTGAGTACCATCTGCAACATTACCGTAAGGACGACTGCTGCTACCAGTAAGTGCGGCAAGATCAACATCGGCACGTAGAATATATGCCTGATTAGTAATACCTAATACACTATGTGCAGCCATAAGACCATATTCTGCAAGTTCGCTGCCGAAGATACGATTGCCACTTGCATCACTTGGGAAAATTGGAAGTCCGTAATTTGTAAGCAAATCTTTTTGACTTGCTACAAGTTGAAGTGTATTTGCACTTGCACTTGTTGTATAATTTGCAGTGCCGCCAGCAGTGCTTGTTTTATTTTTTGCTGTTGCGATAACGATAAACGGTACGGTTCCTGGTCCGTTTGGAGCATAGTTGCTCTCATCAATGACTGAAACTGATACGCCTGGTGAAACTAATGTTGCCATAGGGTCTATTCCTTTAAGGTGTTGCTAATATTTAGCGGAATAGAACAAAATGGGTGTTTTTAAAAGGTTAAGTATGGATATTATAACAAATTTGTAACAGCAGTTTGCAAATCTTCAATAGTTCCATCATTTTTAATCACATGGTTCATATTTGCATTAACCCAAGACCATTCACTAGGATGAATATCATGCGGTTCTTCGCCATGTTTAAGAAGATTTACCATCCAATCAGGATAATCACCACGCTGAACTGCCCATACTTCTCCACCAAGACGACGAATTAGGTTGATTTCATTGGGGAAACGTGTATCTGGAATAACAATGTTATTATATTCAAATGAACCATTAACAACTTTTCTAAGTTTATTTTCTAAACTTGCAATCCAAATATCTTCATGGAAATTTTCACGGCAAACATCGGTTCCCCAAAATTGTAGAACCCAACGAGGTGTAAGCCATGGTAGGTTCAGACGTTCTGCCCACCAGTCATCACGTTGCTCACGCCATTCACGGCTTTCTGCTGTATCACCTTCAAGCAAATGACGAGGCCACCCAAATACAGCGGCAATCATATCCTTAAGACTGTCAGCGAAACTTACTTTTTCAAAACCATGATCTTTAACAAGGATATCAGCAACGGTTCCTTTGCCACCACCGATAAGACCGCATACACCAATTATTTTCATGTTCTTACTTTAACAAAAGATAACAAGGATGTCAAATATTATCCGATAACAAACCACATTGGAGTTTCACCAGCAACATAGTTTGTAAGTTCTAACTCAAGAGCATCAATCTTGGCTTGTCCACGTGTAAGCAAATCGCCTCCATTAAGGCTGCTGCCGCCTTGAGGACCAGGTAGCGTAGCAAACTTGCTACGTGCTTCGCCAAGCATCATCATACAACGAGCCAGTGTATATTCACGCAACCATGGCAGTGAATAGATATCATTAAGTAGTGTAACATCAGGTTTAAAATTTTCACTCCAGATAAGAATAGTTTCTTTATCTGCACGAGGACGACGCATGATGGTTAGTTCTTTGGTAGTTTTATTAAATGTATAATTTAGATAACCACCAAACATCTTTGCGGCTTCTTTTAAGAATGAACTATAAAGATAATAAGTTGACAAACCACCAACACGACCGCTTTGAATCATATAAAAGTTTACGAAACCTGCTTCAAATGGTTCATACTGCGAACTAGTACCGCTGTTAGCACCGATATTACGCTTGTATACATTGCGTACACTTATAATTTCATTTGGTAACGTGTAGGTATTTTTATCCATTTGCAATTCTAAAAATGAATAACTTTCTTCTACGCTATTACTGCTGCGTTGACGATAGCGTATAAATGCTTGTTGTAAACTTGTTTCAAAATGAATAGGATCAAGTTCAACATCTACCATGCCATCGCCAAGACTATAACGAACATAGTCAAATACTGTTGTTTTAAGTTCTTGTAGGGTTGCCATACAAATATTTATGAAAGTAACAGTGCCATTAAATATGTCAATGAGCAATATAGATGACTACCAACCCAATGCAAGTGAAGTTCCACTTGGACTTGGCAAAGATTGGGCAATGGCAAAAACTATGGCAAATTTTGCTCGGTCAACTCCACAGAAAAATCTTACACCTGTTGTAATTGCATCTGCTACAAGAAATACTCGATTAACACTTGTGCTAATGCCAGAGTGGGGAGTATTTTTTCCACCATATAATTTAAGCAGATTGAGCGCAGTAACTCGTGCTGCTGGCTACCACACAACAGTATTAGATGTTAATATTAAAGCATATCACGAGTTAAAAAATAAAAATAATACAGATTACTGGGATGCAAGTCGTGAATGGATGTGGGTTGGCGATTGGTATGACCGTGAAATACATCCATTGCTGTTAGATTTATATAATCAATATTTGCAAACAATAATCGAATCAAACCCACATGTAGTTGGGTTTAGCATGTATTATACAAATGAAGAATCTACAAATTGGATGGCGAGACAACTAAAAGCAGCATTGCCAAATTGTAAAATAATTTTAGGTGGACCGCAAGTTGCTAGTATGCGCAATTATAGTAAACCACTGTATGATCATATTGTTGAAGGTGAAGGCGAACAAGTAATATTAGACTTGCTTGAAAAAGTTGAAAATGCCACACCAATAATAGAACAATATCTAAAAAAAGATAGTAAATTGCGTCTTGACTTGGATAGTTTACCATTTCCCGACTACAGTGATTATAATTTAAGTGAATATACTACACCAGGCGGTATTTCTGCTGAAATTAGCCGTGGTTGCATTGCCAAGTGTGTATTTTGCACAGAGGTTCATTTTTGGAAATATCGTGGTCGAATGAGTGGCAGTTTATTAGATGAGGTTGATTATCAAAATAAACATTATGGCGGCCAGTATGTATGGTTTATTGATAGTCTTGTAAATGGCAATTTAAAAGAACTGCGTGGATTTTGTTTAGGCATAGCAGAACGAAAAATTGATATTCAATGGCAAGGCTATGCTCGTTGCGATGGTCGCATGGATTTAGATTACTATCGTGATCTAAAAGCAAGTGGATGTATGCAGTTGAGTTATGGAATTGAAAGTGGCAGTCAGAAAGTTCTTGATGCCATGAAAAAAGAAATTACACTTGATGAAATTGAAAGTAATTTAGAAAGTGGAAAAATTACTGATATTATGGCACACACAAATTGGATTATAGGATTTCCAAACGAAGATCATCAAGCATTTGCTGACACGCTAACGTTAATATGGAGAATACGAAATTCTAACGTATTAGTCATTAGTCCAGGTTTGAGTCTTATGTTAAGCGTAGGCAGTGATATTTCTATTGACCCTGTTAAGTTTGGAATATCGCCTAAGAATTTTTTAAACATGTGGGCTACAGCGGATTTAAAAAATACAAAAGTTCATCGTTTAGTTCGCCAAAAAACTTTTAGCATATTTCTACAACATCTACACGGTGACAGATATATCTATGGAGTAGAACGCCCTAACCTCTCACAGACATATACAATAGAATATGATGAAAATAATATTAAACGTATGATTGATCGTGAAGAATACGATTATGACATTATCAAAAGTAACCTTGGTGATTTTGCAAACAGTCTCATGAATGAAATATGGCCGATGTTACGCCAGTTATGGCGAGCACTTGGCAAATATAATATAACTGTTAATTTTGATCCACAAAGCGATATAAATGAGTTTGGCGATAGATTAGGTTGCCAATATACTGCTACGCATGTATTCTCTATAAATGCAGACGGTGAATGGACTGCAACCCATAATTATAAATTTGATCACCGTAATCATGATGGTTCAATCGATAATAATTGGAACGATTGCAGTTTCACCTATGATTGGACAGGCAGTGGCAGGTGGTAAATTTACTATGTGCCAAATCGCATAAGATAATAAGTTAAATCTTCTGGTTCAAATTGAGCGGTTACGGCTACACGATAGTCAAGTGTATCATAGACAAGTTGGGCATGAAAAGTTACGCTGTCTTTAACAGCATTTTCCCATACCCACTTATAATTTTCGCATTTACTCCACTTTATATTGGCTTCGCCCTTGACAAGGGCGTCGCCCTTGTCATTTTCTATAGAGCCTGTTTTTGTTAGCCCATATAAAATTGTTGGCAAAACGGTGCGAAAAACCGTGATAGGTTTAGAAGGGAGCATCTTCCCCGTATTCTCCGTCAAAACAGCGGTCAGTGGCAGTGTCTTTGCTGTCGTGCCAGTGGTTTGCGCCTGGGTCTTTGCCATCTATAACTGCCTTTGTCATACGATCCATCTTACGCTGATCTACTATTTTTTTCTCACGATCAGCAACGGTCTTATCTTTAAATCCAAGTATATTCATATACTCACGATGCTTCATCCAACCATGCATAAAGTGGATGCAATCTTCTGCGCTACCACTGTATATCGTTACATTACGAGAATAGATTGGCAAGATTGTGCCATCGTCGTCTGGAATGGTAAGAGAAAAATCTGAACCGCTATTCTGTTCATACGCATAAGAATTGAACGCACCACGATTTGGTTTAATTTCAAAGCCAAGTTTATTAGCAAGACCTGTTAAGTCGTTAATAATACGAAAGTGATTGTAATTTGTCATTCTACATATCCTATGATAAGTTTCACCAACTCTTCTTCATTCAAGTAAAAATTATGATGAAACATTGTTTCAACCTGCCTATAAATCTGTGGCGCATTATCACCCCACCAACTTGAGTGATATGAATCATAATTTCTGGTAAAGTAAAAGTGTAATTTATAAATCTGTCCCATATCACGAGCAGATATGCGATGACTATATCGTGAATATAATCTATTACGCTTATCTAATTTTACCCAACGCACATGCTTATGCAGATATCCGCCGTCGTATTTCATAAATCACCGTACTTGTTCTATATCAAATATAAGATGTAAAGATAACAATAGCAAGTTTTTTTTCAATACCATTGTTTATAAAATTATCACTTGCATGCAATAACTTTCTATTCCAGTTTATTAATAAACCTTTTTGCCATTTTGCATATTGTTTTACAGAAACATACTTTAAATCTTCTTCTTTACAGTGGCTTAAAATTTCTTTATAGTTTGTAACTGTTTCCATAAAGTTGTTATTAGGGTTTTTTGTTTTAAAATCTTTAAATGTTGTTTTGCATTCTTCATTAAAGATTACTGTTGCGGATTGGCAATTATCAATTGGAATCAAATAAGCATTAGCCGGTTTATCATCATCTTTAACATAATCTGTATGAATATGATAAGGATTTGTTGCCTCTAATATCATAGCAATATGAATTTTTTCATTTTCAAACGGAATGTATTTGCGTAAAATTTTTTCAATGTAAGAAAAAATTTTACTATTTGAACCTGTTGTATAATTTAAACTCTGACTATCATATGTTTTATCACTGTCTAATTTTGGAGAAATTAACAAAATAAGTTGTGACAAGTCTTTTTCATCCAAAATCATTTTATTTCACAACCTTTAATAGGATTGTATCACCGTTTATCCGACCTGTCAAGGCAATTTCTGTAGCACGAATACCATCCATGAACTTACGAAGTTGGATTTTACCCGCACCCATAAATGCCTTCATCTGTTCTTGTGGCTTGCGTAGTGTCTTTGCCACACTCAACTTTTCATCAAAGCCAAGAATAGTGCTGCCTTTGATGCCCAATACACCACTGCTCACAGCAGCCACATACTTGCCAATCTTACGGGTCTTGGTGTTGTATACCCACAATTCAGTGGCACCAATGATGTCGGTTGGATTGACAGACACAAGATTAAGTTCTGCAAACTCTCGCATATACTTGACGTTCTTAACAACTTTTTCCTTGCTTGGCGGACTAACCTTACGAACCTTACGCACAGCAGACTTAACTGTATCATAGGTTAGTAGTGCATCAAATAAACCACGATACCAAGCATCATGGCGTTTAAAATCTGCCTTGGTCATCCAAGCATAGGCTTCACGTAGCGAAGCATCACCTTTTTTATTTTGACTTTCAAGCAATTCTTCATATTGCTCAGCATACTTTTCACGAATACGAGCAACGAATGCCTGTGGCATATTCCCTTCACGAAAATATGCAGTGAAATCAGGTGTATCAGTGACACCATCAATCAGTGAATCAAACATAACTTCTAAGTCGCCAATGGTATCAGACAACTTGTCACGCAAGTGATCTTGCACATTACGCTTGGCAATTGGTTTTTCAACCACTTGCTTCTTTTCAGCAAGACGTGCATTGCCGTATGCTAGCAATTCTGCAATCTTCTTGGTGATAAATTCAGCATCAATTGCCATCGGGCAACCATTCAAAATCATCTTAGAGATACTGCCAATAGTAATGCCTACACGACTATCTTCACATTCAGCAAAGGCAGAAATCTCTGCCTTGCCCCATTTAAGATGCCGCTGACCAAACTCTACAACATACTTGCGCATATCAGCGGCAGACATATAATAATTATAAAAGTAAAGTGCGTGAGTAATTTCCTGACGTAGTTGGTCAGGAGTCCACTTAGCAGCATTAGTCCACACTGGTTCAGGACCAGTGAATTTTTCATCCATAAACTTAGGCAAACGGTTAACCGTCTTCTTAGGTTTAGACCTTAACATTAGTGCGGACTTAGCCATTTTTACTTCTCCAAATTGCGGTCATAGAAACCATAGTGTTGTGCTACATATCGATCATATCGCTCGTCAACGCCGTTGTCAAAGCGTTCCCAAGAGTTATCGTTAAAGTAGTCATACCCGTAATCATACGTCGTGTCAACATATTTCTGCGATGGTGCTGCTTCTTTGGCTTCTACCAGTTGAACAGTAGAAACACCATGATGCTTATAACCCTCTGTGCACATATCGTAATATGATGTGCTAGGCGTCATTTCATAATCTTGTTCAGCCATGCTATAAACCCAAGCAATATATGCTTCGGTGTCAGTTTGAACCAACACACGTTGACGCAAGTAATAATGTGGAAACCCTTCAAGACGGTCAAGCGCAATCATATCGCTATCGCTAACTTCCCATAACACGCCAGAGGCGATGTTACCTACATCAATTTCAATATCGGCATGGTTACGAAACACAAGACGATAGTCATTCAGATGCGCAACACCTACCAAGGTAGCATCAGGGCAACGCTTTGCCATCTGATCAGGGTGGGTGTTCATTCCGTATCCGAAATAATAACTGCGATATTCCATAGTAAACTCCTTACTGTATCGGGCAGACCTTGCCCAAAAGGGGGCATACATTGCCCCATGACTTAAAATACCACGTCCTAGAGATTTGTCAAGCATTATTTTTAATTATAAGCATTTTTAAAAACACTTGACAAATAGCCCAATTATGATAAATTAAATGAATGTGGACATTAATCTTTCTTTTATTCATACTTGGCTTCATGTTAGTTTTTAATCTTGCGGAAGCAATATGGGAACTAGACCATTGGATTGCCACAAGTGAGACACGAGACAGGGATGGTTATGATTATGAGAATGATATACCTGTCAAGTCACCTATAAAATTGCCAAAACCAGCACCAGAAGATGTAAAAAAGGCAACAATTTCTCTACAGAATTTTCCCAAATCTAGTGAAGATGCCAAGGCAAAAATTGCCAGATTGATGAAAAAATAACAAATAAAAAAGGCGGGAAAAATTCCCGCCTTTCTTTTATTCTATCTAGATTAGATTAGAACTTTGCAGTTACACCGAATGCAAACGCATCGCCAGTTGCAGTTAGATTTGAAGTAGTATCAAAACTACGATATACAGTTGCGCTTACGCTGTAGGTTGAATTGATGTCATAAGTTACACCAGTTCCAAGACGATGACTCTGATAACCATAAGTTCCAGTGTCAACAGCACTACGATAACGATACTGAACAGCGTTAAGAGTTAAACCGTCCATTACCTTATAGTCTGCATTGCCATATAGAGCAAAGTATGGAAAGTTGCCAGTGTCAACGAAACGTTCACCAACGCCAACCTTACCGCTTACTGCAACGCCAGCAAACGCTGGAAGTGCATAGCCAACCTGTGCTTCAAGATTCTGCTTTACAAGTGCACTTGGAGCCTGTGTAGTGCTTGCAGCACCACTTACAGAGAAACCTGCACCAATATTGTGCTTATAAGTTACGCCATAGGTATCGTCAACCTTTGCGCCGAAGTTGTTGCCAAGGTCTTGACCGTAAGTAACATTTAAACTGTCATTGCTTACAGCAGTAGCAACAGCCGCTACTGGAGGTAGTGGAGCAGCCTTCTTGTTTGGTAGATCAGTTGCGCTTGCAACAACAGTAAGAGCCAATAGTGCCATAGTAGTTGTAATAAAAGTCTTCATTTTGTATTTTCCTTTTTCAGATGTTTGGTTATATCATAGACAACGTAATTTGTCTAATTATTTTTCAACTAACATTATTATTAATATTGTTGAGGCAACGTTTGGTTTTAACTCCATAAGTTTAATTTGACAGTATCGTCGCCATGCTTCACTCACCATGTGATTTGGAAGCACATGTATTTAGTCTAGAAATCTACCTTATTATAAAATGTTACAAAAATCAATAAATATTTGATGCTCTTAAGTGAATTATATGACGAAGATTTAGTCGAAGGTCCAATTACAGATAGACTAAAACGTCTAGCAGCGGCTGGTGTAGTAGCAGGTGGACTTGGTTTAGGCGGATATTCTGCCTTAAATGCGCCAAAATCACCAGAGGCTCCCACAACTGTGGCCCAAACGCAACAAACTTCACAAAGCGACACTCAAAAGAAAATTGAACCCCAAAAAGTAGATAAAAAAGTCAATCCTAACTTTCCAAAAGGGTTAGCAGATGCGAATAAGTTGCAACCAAATGAGCGAGTTGCCCTATTTGTAAAAACTGTGTTACCGATGATAACCGCAGAAAATGCTAAAATATCACAAGACCGTCGTCGTTTACAGAACGATATTAAAATTCTTCAACGTGGTGGCAAACTTACGCCAGATGAAAATGCGTGGGTCAAAAGTATGGTTGACAAGTATGGTGAAGATAACATGTATGAACTACTTAAAAAAGTAGATATCATTCCACCAAGCATTGCTATTGCACAGGCAGCAATTGAAAGCAGTTGGGGCAGTGATCCTAAAACACAAAGTTCAAATGCATTCTTTGGTCAAAAATCATGGGCAAAAACTGGCGGCGTAGAGGGACCATACGGCGAAAAATATCGTGCGTTTGACACTCCGAGCCAAAGCATTGCTGCTTATATGACCAATCTTAATACCCATGATGCATACGATGATTTCCGTGATGCTCGTGCACAAGTTCGTAAAAGCGGCAAACAAATCACAGGACTTCCACTAGTTCCAAAACTTATAAGTTATACTGATACTGGCAAGGAATATCCTAAAAAACTTAAAAGCATCATACAAGGTCGCAACCTAGACCAATATGATATTGCTAAAAAATAATGCTTGACACCATATAAATCTATGTTATATTGAATTATAGATTCAACAACAGGAGATTCATATGCCTAATTGGTGTGACAACCGTGCTACTTTTACGCACGAAGACCCAGAACAGATTACCCGTTTGATTAATGCTGCCAAGGCTGGCAAGTTGCTCAATGAATTTCTTCCTATGCCGCCTGAATTGCTTGAAGAAGCACCTATTGGCGATGATTATGAAGCTAAGCGTGATGCTATTGTGGCTCGCAATGTGCAAGAGTTTGGCTATCCAAGTTGGTATGAATGGTCTATTGATAATTGGGGGACCAAGTGGGATATCTCCGAAGTTCCCGAAGAAATGTTTGAATTAAACAATGATGGCAAGACCGTCACATTCTCGTTTGATACTGCATGGTCACCGCCTCTTGAATGGTATGATAATATCTCTGGATTTGATATTGTTGCCTATTACTATGAATCAGGCGGAGGTTTCTGTGGTAAGTGGAGCAGTGAAAACTGCGACGAGCAATATGAAATTGGTGACGATATTAGCGATGTCAAGGAACGTATTCCTAGCGATATTTTAGATTCCATGGGCATTATTGATGACATGGAAGCATGGCTTGAAGCAAATGAGGACGAAATTGGCATGGATGATGCCGAAGATGGCGATGAAGCGGATGCCGAGGGGGAGTAAAATCCCCCAAATTTTTTAAAAATAATGCTTGACAACATGTGATTCTGTGTTATTGTTATAATATAAGCAATGGAGAAAACAAATGACTGTCAATGAAGCAACTTCTCTCGCCGCACGTATTGAGTCTGTTCTTGCACGGCACAAGCGTTCTGAAATTTCACAAGCGGAAACGCTTGTAGAAATTCATTATATCGCCAACGACCTTCGTGATTATGCAGATAATCTTGATCGTGCAATGTATGAAGAACTTGGTCATGCCCTTGAGCGGTATGATGATGCAATGGTAGCAAAGGGAGTTTAATATGAAGCGTTTTGTGTTTAAGATGGAATGTGGCGGTATCTTTGATTGTATCGCCCGTAATTTTGAGGTAGCCTGTATCAGGTTTGAACAAAATCAGATGGGGTTCCGACCCGAAGATATCCTTGAAGTTCGTGAATGGTAAGGGAAAAGGGGTGGGAAACCACCCCTTAATGCTATGAGCAGTCGTGTAATCAGAATTGATAGAACAAAACATAGTTTAACCAGTGTTGTGCAGTGGTTAGAGCGCAATGTTGGTTTGGCTATTCCCCTTGAGAATGGGTTAGAAGACCCCAAACAAGGTCGTGGTTGGAAACTTAAAACATCTACTGAAACAAAGAAAAGCGGACGAGATGGTACCCGGCGACGTGTTGCGCTTGGATTGTTTTGTGAATTTGAAAATTGGGTAGATGACAGTATTATTCTATATTTTGCATTGAGGTTTGCATGAATAATAGTTTGCCTGTACCAGGTCAACTGTGGTATGATACGCAATCGCTAGAATTAAAGTTCTTTGACGGTGACGATTGGATTACTATTAAAAAGATGAAACCACTACGAAATGATCTTAAAAAATATTGTAATTGGCGGCGTAAGTTTGCGTTATTGCCACGCCGTTGTGATATAACTAATCGTATCATTTGGTTAGAGTATGCACAGTGTGCAGAGCCATCTTGGACTACGATAAATGATAAAGAAAAACTTAAACCTATTTGGCACGATGAATACGAACATCTTAATTGGGCAATTACCAATGTTTGAAGTGCCAAAAGATATAATTCATAAATGGTTATATTATGAAACTGGTTTTGAACAATTGCACCCAATTCCAGACATTGTTCATTGGATGACTGAACAAGGTTGTGCTTATGGTAGGGATTGGAAAGTAGAATCTTTTACTGGACACAAATATTATATTATATTTCCGAATGATGAAATAGCATCATTATTTTTATTACGGTGGTTATGATGGATTTAAATTTTGAAAATGGTTTTTGGATTCCACAAAATTGGAGTGATTCAACCATGTGGAAAAATTTTGCGACTTATTGTAAGAGCAAAGGTGAATTTAATGAAGTTGTGCTGCTAACTGAGTTTAATGCCAAGGCACAACGATATGCTGGCGATGATGATGACGATGACCAATGGTTTGTGCGTTTTAATACACCAGAAGATTATACTTTTTTTGTAATGAGATTTGCGTAATGGCTAAGATGCGAGTGCATGAGTTAGGACCGCAACGCTGGCATATGAGTGTGTGGTTTGCCAACGATGATGGCAGCGTAAATTGGGAGTTTAAGAAGTGGATGGCTGACAACTATCCAGACTGCCTTTGCATACACAGATTTAACAACGGCGAACCATATTGGGAACTGCGTGGTGGTGATCAAGTGGACCAGGCATTTATTGCGATGCGTTGGGGCGGCGAGTAATTGTAAATAATTGTATGAAAACCTTGTTTACAATATTATTTTTATTGTTTGCATCTGCCGCCCACGCAGAAGATATCTCGTATTATTCATTTCCTGAACCTTTTTTAGTTTCTATAAGTGGCTCACCAAAATTAGTTCAAGTAAATCTAACACTAGTCAGTGAATATGAATCACACATATACGACAATGTAAAGAAACATAACCTAGCAATTCGCAATGCCGTTATTGAAACATTAGGTGGAAGCCAAGAAGCAGAGTTTAAAGTGCAAAATCGCCTTATTCTTGCTGAAAAAATATGTGGCGCAATCAACCAGGTACTAATGAACAAAGTACGCTTCGGTGGTATTAAAGAAATTTTAATCACTGATATTGTTGTAAAATAATTCTTGACATTTTACAATCTTTGCGGCATACTAATTGTAAAGATTGGAAATCAAGATGGTCAGAAAAAGCAGTGAAATTATTGAAGATTTTATTAACTCGCTAGAGAAACTTATTGATACTCTAGATGATGAATGGCATCACAATGATGAAGGCGAGTGGCGACAGGCTGATAATATTCGCCATAATATTTTGCCACACGTTAAAGAAACTTTCAAAGAACATCTTGACGAATATATTGACCGCAGAATTGAAACCTACTTAGAAAGAGCAAAAGAAAATGACTGACGATGAAGCAACCCCAAAGTTAATTGAATACAAGGTATCAACACGCTATAAAAAGAGTGTTACAGAGATTGAATATTTTAGAAAAGATGACAAGACCATCACCTATAGCACAGGCTGGCGTTGGGGTTATGTCACGCTGCTTGTTCCGCAAGGTGTTGACCTTGCTGCTGAACTTGATGCAGAAAATAACGACGAAGTAGAAATTGATGAACTTGGTTATGATATCAATGACCGTGAAATGGACGATGGTTGTTGGGATGAGTGGGATTATGGTGACCTTGATGATGAGGCAATCGCCGCAATTGATGAAGCCATTGAAGAAGAAGGTGATGCTTATAGCGCACTTGTTGATACGCTAGAATGGGATGCAGTTGATAGCACCTTAGTATTCAGTGGTCCGTTAGACATTGAAAACATGGGCGAATATACTCCCTATGTTCATACACCAAGTGAAGAAGACGAAGAAGAAGGTGAAGACGATGTACAAGATTGAAATCAGTGACGAAACCGCAGAAAGCATGTTCCGTGATATTCTTGTTGAAGATTATCGCCGTATTCGCAGCGATATCTATGATTTGACCAACCGTGCAGTTGAAAAAGGTGAACTTAAACCTTTTGAACAAGAAGACCTTGAAAACAACAAAGAGTATTTTGAAGCCATGAAGGTTATGCTTGGTTATTATCTGCCACAAAGTGAAGCAGATATTATTATTGGTGAAGCATGAAGATTGTTGAAAAACTTCGTTCTATTGCAGAAGATTGCGAACAAGGTGAGCGATCACCTGTTAGCGGCATTTCTACTTGGCCAAAGGAAACTACGGTTGAGTGGAAGGCTGCTGATATTATTACACTGGCAATGCGAGAACTTACCGCTATCAGTGAAATGAATGAAGTGGTGCCAGCCGAAGCAATTCGTCATAGTGCTAAAATAATGATTACAGAATTATTGGAATTATGCAATGCCGCAGAATTGGACAGTTGAACTCGTAGAAGACCCTGACACAAAAGACCTACTGCTTCCCTTTCCAGAGGATGTATTAAAACTTATGGATTGGGAAGAAGGCACTGTGCTATGTTGGAAAATCACTGTAGATAATAGTATTATCTTAACCAAGAAAAAAGATGACGATGACGATGATGATGAAGATACAGATCGTTTCTGATTTACATTTAGAACATGCACTCGCACCAGAAATCAAACCTGTTGGCGATGTTCTTGTGTTGGGCGGAGATATCTGTTTAGCGCAGCATATCTATCGTCATCCTATTAATGAAGATGGATTGCCTAATAATGCTGAACATGGTTCGGATGCACAACGCTATCGTGATTTCTTCAAATACTGTAGTGATAATTGGTCAAAGGTAATTTATCTGAGTGGAAATCATGAGAATTATAGCGGTCGTTGGGATAGAACTACACCTGTGCTGCGTGAAGAAACCGAACGGTATGGCAATATTTTGTTCTGTGACCAAGATCGTGTTGATTTAGGCGATGTTACTTTTTTAGGTGCATCGCTATGGACTGATTTTAACAATCATGATCCGTTTACAATTATGTCAGCACGAGATATGATGAATGATTACAGTGCTATTACTGAAAACCCACGTGAAGGACTGTATCATAAACTGCGTCCAGAAACTACACTTGCTAAACATGTAAGTGATTTAGAATGGTTGCGTGTTCAGTTGTCACAGTTACAAGACCGCAAGGTTGTTGTATGCAGCCATCACGCACCAAGCCATAGTAGTATACATTATACCTATCAGCAACCAAGATATAGCACTATGAATGGTGCTTTTGTCAGTAACTTAGACGAGTTCATTTTGGATCATCCACAAATTAAACTGTGGACACACGGTCACGTTCACAATGTGTTTGATTACACTATTGGTGACACGAGAATAGTTTGCAATCCTCGTGGATATCCAGGTGAACATAGTGGATGGAATCCACAAACAGTGGTAGAAGTTTAATCTTCTACCTCTGCCACATAATATCCACAACCCTCATGTTTATCAAATGCCATTAGTGACCCTACTTCGGGATAACGGCGGCAACCATCTGGTCTGGTTTCATAAATTGTGCAAGATAAATTTACTTGGTCAAAGTATTCACACCAAGATTCTGTATAATTGACAGCATCAGTATAATTTTTAAACTTACAACAGGCACCGCCACACGCCTTTGGTGTGCAACTACCTTTAATAACAAGATTATGCCACTTGCTTTGTATCATGTCCAAGCAAAATAATTTATAGTAGTTGCGGCTGGTGTAATAGGAGCACCACTAAAATTATGAAATTGTATGCTTAAAGTATTCAACGAACTTGCGTATGCTGCGCCAATGATAACACCATAGGATTGGTCTGCTGATGGAATAACAACAACTCTATGACTTGTAGTTAAACCAGTAAGCGTAAATGTTTGTGTGCTTGTGCTATTTTTACCAATAGCACCAGGTGTTATTGATAATTTACCTGCAAGAATATTAGAAGCAGCAACAAGGTTATTTGCCGTTGATGCAGTTCCACTTAAATTACCTACAAAGTTGCCACTGGTTGAAGCATTACCAACTGTCAAGTTTCCACTAACTGTGCTGTTGCCAGTAACAGAAAGTGTATTAACAACTTCTGTGTTTGTAACAGTTAAGTTGCCAGCACGAATATTACCACTATATGTTGTTAAGTATGCAGCAGTTACTGTATTGGCATTAGTTCCAAGACTGCTAATAGCACTATTAGCAGCCGTCACATTAGCGTTGATAGTTGTAATGTTATTAGTATTAGTTGTAATAGCACTATTGGCAGCAGTGATATTTGCCTGATTAGAAGTAATAGCACTATTGGCAGCAGTGATATTTGCCTGAGTAGAAGTAATAGCACTATTTGCTGCCGTAATATTTGCTTGATTACTTGTAATTGCGCTATTAGCAGCCGTCACATTGGCATTAACAGTTGTGATTAGATTTGCTTGTGTTGCCGCATTTGAAGTAAGTGTAGAAATTGCACTATTTGCCGCAACAATGTTTGCATTAATAGTTGTAATGTTATTTGTATTAGTTGTAATTGCGCTATTAGCAGCAGTTACATTTGCGTTGATTGAACTAATTGCGCTATTAGCAGCCACAACATTAGCATTTGTTGAAGCAATTGCGCTATTAGCAGCAGCCACATTAGCATTAAGTGAAGCAAATGCCTGGTTGTTTGCAAGACCGCTCATTAGGCTTGCATTACCAAAATGATAGTTTGCTGAAATATTACCAGTAAGCGCAATACCAGTTCCATTAACATAGGTTAGGGAGGTATTGCCATTTATTTGTAACTTGCTGGTACCGTCATCAACCGCACCAAGTAACCAACGACCACTATAAATTCTACCTGCTTCATTTGCTGCAAGTGTGCCACCAGTATGGAATACAACTGCCTTTTGTGTAGTCTGTGTTCCAATAGTTAGATTACCACCATTTGTATAAACATAACCATCAAGTGGATATTGTAGCGTGTAAGCAGGATCAGCATAGCCGCTGCTATTGATACCCATATCAATAAAGTTTGTAGATGCACTGCCAACATCAGCAGCAGCAATATAATCAGTGCTTGCTGCACTCAGGTTAGAAATATTTTGCGTAACAGTCTGTGCATAAGAGTTGGCGTTGCTTGTAAATTGTGCAATTGTGTTAAAGTCAATAATTGGTTGAATACCAACACTTAATTCGCCAGTTACATATGCATTGCCAGCATACATATTTTTCCAAACACGAGTAGCATTACCAAGTGATTGTGCAAGCGTAGTAACAGGAACCATATCTATGCTGCTAATCCATGCCGTTTGCGAATCACTATACAATAGATGCGCATAATCAACATTACCGATAACAACGCCAGCGCCATCAGCAGCGCCACTTGTTGCAGCATTTGCAGCAAGAGTAAGCGTTAATCCACTTACAGTCTGTGCTGTGCTAAATGTAGTTGTAGTAGTTCCCTTAACATTCAAGTTACCATAAACAATTAAGTTACCAGCAATAGCACTGTTTGCAGTTGCAGCAGTGGTATTGATAGTATAAGCACTAATATTGCCAACTGCCACATTACCAACGCTATCACGAGAGACAATTGTAGATGGCTGGTTGCTTGGCGTAGCATCGGATGTTAGGTTAAGATAACGAACAGAACCAACATAACTTGTGCTGCCTGTGATATGACCGCCATTATTAATAGCACCAAAGGCAGCAGTAGTTTGCACCGAACCATCACTAAATGCAATATTAGCAGTTCCACTTAGCGTAATTTGGTTATTAATAAAGAATGGACCATTTTGTGTGCGGATACCATTATCAGTAACATTACCACTGCGGAAAGTATCACCAAAAACATAAAAAGCACCAGTCTGTGTAGTAGTTCCAGTAAAATTAGTTGTTCCGAAACTTGCAGCAGCACCAGTGGTGTTCATATTTCCTACAACATAAACATTGCCATTTAGCGTAGATGTTCCATTTGATGTAAAGGCACCAATTAGATTAGTAGTACCGCTGGCAATAATATTACCAGTCATTAGCGTGGTGCCTTGATTGATACTGTTGCCTACTACATAAGAGTTGCCTTGCGTGGTAATATTGCCTTGAATATTAAGGTTGGCTTGAAAGAATGAACTTGCAGCAACAGTAATTGGACCAGTGAAATTTGTATTACCAGCATGCACAACATTACCTGTAAAGGTAGTTGTTCCAACACTTATACTATTACCAGTTTGTGTAATATTTCCTGTTTGAAGAATATCACCGTAAAAATATGATGCACCAGTATTAACTGCTGTGCCAATAATATTAACATTCGTTAAATTAACATTGCCACCATCAAAGGATGCGGTTTTAGTGAGTGTAGTAGTTCCAATCGGTGTAGTCCAGATTGAAATATTACTGCCAGCATTTGATGGAGTTTGTGCTTCTGTGGTGGTCATACGAATATGAGCAATACCACCAACAGGTGCTGACACACCATTATAAGCAGTGCCGCCATAACGAACCATATCTTCGCCAGCACCTACCGCATACGGTGTATCTACGGTATTATCATATCTGCGACCAGCATACAGAGCATAGTTACCAAAGGCATCATTATATACCTTTGATGATAGTGTTCCTTGACCAGTGATATGCAGCATAACACCAGTTGAAGTTGGATTAATGATTGTGCCACTTGCGCTACCAATAATATCAATGCCACTATCGGTGCTGTTTTGAACTGGTGTGTAAAGATTAAGTGTGCCGTTTTGTAGCGTTTGAATAATAGGTTGATTAGAAGTGTTTGTAACTACGAACTCACCAAGAATATTAACAGTTCCCGTGCCAGTAGTATCAATATTGATATTAGCATTGGGAGTAATAGTGGATATAGTAGTATTAGATATAGAAAGATTACCAACATTGGCACTGTTTGTAGCAACATAAACTGGAATACCACCGACAGTATGACCATCAGTTAAGCGCAATTCACCTGTGCTTGTGTTATAGAATAATTGGCCAGCCTCGCCAACAAAGCCAGCAAATCCAACTGTATTAACACGACCTGCCTTAATTTTGGCTAACTGGCTCATTTAATTTTTAACTCTCTATTTCTTCATCGCTCGCAATATGTGCTACGATAGGGTGTATGCCAGCATTACGCTTGATGATAGCAAGTTCATCGTCTGGCTGTTCTTCTGTATTATCATCATACATTGAATCTACGCCAGCAACTTTCTTTAGTAACTCCATCTTCTGCTGCAGAGGTGGAACCATGATACCACCAGTTTCATCATTGGTGTGTTCATCTTCTGGGAAATCACTCTGAGGCTGTGCTACAACAGTTAGTTGAGCATGATTAGGTTGAACTGTATCTGCTGGTTGCTGAATATGAGCAACGGCATCAATTAACTTTCTTAAAAATTCGGTGGCGTCCATAGGTAAATCCTGTTTAATATATTTAGTTTAACTACGATAAACAGTATATGGATTTCCTAGACCACCAGTAAAAGCATTACCGCCACTATATGTAATTACATAATTGGCACCACTTGTGGAAACACCGCTAATAGTGCCAGTTCCACCAGCAACGGTAATCTTCATACCGTTGGTTGGCATACCCGTTTTGAAATCACTTTTCTTTACAGTTGCACTACGCAAACTACTGCCATTAGCAACAGCAATTACGCCATTGGTTTGAGCAGTAGTAGTTGCACTTGTGCTATGTGGGCGTAGCAAGCCCTTATGAAGACCAGGCATTACTGGCTCTTTAATTCAAGAACATTGCAAAGACCGCTTGTGGTGCTTTGAATTGCTGCTACCTTATCGCCGCCATTAACAGCAATAAATTCTACACCACCACCCACGATTAACATGCAATTTCCAGTGTTATATGCAGTAGGATTGGCACCCCAAGCAATATAGGTATCTGCATTAGTAGTAACACGCAGAATACTTGCTACACTACTGAAAGCAGCAGTTGCATTACTTGAACTACCTGTGGTGATGGTTTGTGCATTTGCTACTGCATAGGCACCTTTTCTTAAAAGAACTGACATTTATGATTCCCCGAATCTATATGAGAATATTTATCTTGACTTATCCTTACTCAATTGTTATAATTAAACTTGATTATTTTAGGGAAAAAACATGACCGTTCAAATTCTTAATGGCGATTGCCGTGATGTGTTGCAGACATTGCCAGAGGGCAGTATCAATATGTGTGTAACTTCACCGCCATATTATGGGTTGCGTGATTATGGCGGTCAGGAAAAACAAATTGGTTTAGAACAGTCACCAGAAGAATATATAGCACAATTAGTAGAAGTATTTCGTGAAGTTCGTCGGACTTTACGTGATGATGGAACGTTATGGGTAAACATCGGTGACTCATATTATAACTATCGCAGTGGTGAAGCATTTGTCAAGCAAAGTGTTGCTAAGACTAAGCAAGATTTGCCAAGTTTCTCACCAAGTCGTAATAACAAGTTGGCAGGATTAAAGAGTAAAGACCTGATTGGTATTCCTTGGATGTTGGCATTTGCACTTCGTGCAGATGGATGGTATTTGCGACAGGATATCATATGGCACAAGCCTAATCCTATGCCAGAGTCTGTCAAGGATCGTTGCACAAAGGCACATGAATATATCTTTCTTCTAAGCAAGAGCAAGAACTATTACTTTGACTATGAGGCAATTCGTGAACCTGCTGTCACTGCTCCCGTTGCTCGTAATAAGGCAGCAGAGGGTTATCAGGCAGATTATCCAAACGGTGATAGGTTCAGTGATGGTGAACGAGTATGGGGCGAAGATAACAAGCGCATGAAGCGCAGTGTATGGACTGTTAATACCAAGCCATATAAAGAAGCACACTTTGCAACCTTCCCTACTGAATTGATTGAGCCAGCCATTATTGCAGGTTGCCCACGTGACGGTATGGTGCTTGATCCTTTTGGCGGCAGTGGAACAACAGGCTATGTTAGTGATAAGTTAGGACGCAATGCCACACTGATTGAACTTAACCCATCTTATATTGAAATTGCTGAAAACCGTATTGATCCGCCAGAACAACGTTTAGATAGTAATTTATTTGAATGGCAATAATATAATATGATTGATATCCAAAAAAATAAATTTATTGTATTTCATCACGGAGGTGGAGGTGGAGATTTTTTATGTTCTGCTGTAAATTATTTGCATGATAAGATCAATAATCAATTGAAAATTTTTGAATCTGGACAATTTAATGGACCAGACAATAATTATGATTCATTTAAAAATTATTCTGAAAAATTAACAATTACTGGAAGTTGTGATGATAAATTTACAACGTATCATTGTATGGCATCACATTATTATTCACCGTTATTAGATAATGTTTTTAAAAATAGTAAATTTTATTATATCAATAATGAAAATTACGAAGAAAATTTATATGATCGATTACAAAAACTTAACATTTATACCAATGAAACTCCTTTAAAAATTTTTAGAAACGGTAAAGAATTTACTATTAAAGAAAATAAAGAAAAGAAAAAAATAAAAATTGCAACTATTAAATCTTGGAAGAAAATTTTTAATTTTTATCAAATAGAACCTATAAAATTTGAAGATTTACTAAACTATAATAGTTTTAGACAAATTTTAGAAACAAAATTTTTATTAAAGTGCGATGATCATCTAGAAGAATTTTATAATGAATGGTTAGAAAAAAATTACAATAATATAAAAATCTTGTAATTTTTTCTATTGACAATAATTACAATCATGTATAAAGTTAAGTTTTCCTAAATAGATTTAATATCAAACACTAGGAGTTACCCCAATGACTACTGACGAAATTGCAAACATTCAAACTATTAGTGATAGCCTAAAGGCATCTATTTCTGCTATCACTTTAGAACTTGCAGTTAAGCAAAATGAACTAGCAGCAATCAGTGCTGAAATTACGGTTCTAAACAATTTGCTTAACAGTTTAGATGGCAGTGCAACTAACATTGCAGATGCAGTTAGTGCTGCTAAAACTACCCTAAATATTGCATAAAAAAAGTTCTTGACAAATATATTATTATGATATATAAATAGAATACAAATTGAGAGCAAACATGACTAACACGCCTAAACACAATGATTATAACATTTGCCGCATGCCAGAAGGTTTCTGGACTGAGGGGGCGTGTGCCTAATGTGAACGCACATTAGAGTATGCACTTAGCCCCTGAAACGAAAGTTTCGGGGGTTTTTTATTATTAAGGAGTACGGTACATGAAATGGCCAAAGTTGTTAAGAAAGATGTATGATGCAATTCTATCGCATGATACTAAAAAAGAAAAAGAATTATTTGAGAAAGCCTTGAAGAAGAATATTAAGGCTAACTTAAAGGATAAAAAGACCACAGTGACTCAGGTTACTGTTCAAGATTAAACAAGTTTTCGGGATGTTGCTCCCCACGCATAAGAGCAACCCTTGACTAGTACTGGCTCCAAATGGATGCAGGTGGTTTCAGCAAGGCAAAATTTAATGTGCGAGTGTGGTGAAATGGTTATCATCACGGTCTCCAAAACCGTTGTTTTCAGTTCGAATCTGAACACTCGTGCCATTTTTCTCTTGACAACCTTAAAAAACATGATATATTAGTAATATGGCTAGAGCATCAAAACCCCTTGTGAAACCAGTTATTCCAAGTGATACCTGTCCTTATATCGACATGGTAATTGACCTTACTGAAAAGATGGCAAGTGAGCCTAACTATGATTGGCGCAATGAACAGCAAATACTTGCCAAAGCACTGCTAGAATATGTGCGGGAAAGCAACCAAAAACTGCGAATTTCATCCAAATTCTGGTACGAACAATACCAAAAAGTGTCAAAAAATTAAGATTTCCTGTCAAAATATTGGCAAACCTGTCAAAAAAATAACACTTGACAACAATTTTAACTATGGTATATTAGTAATATACCGCAGTTCAGGAGAATTATATGCGCAAGATAGCCTTATTTTCCCATCACCCACAATGCTCCCGTGACTCCACAAACGGCATTATTGCCGCCCTAAGTGGTGCATATGATGTTGAGACCTTTCGGGTAGATGATGACTTTGGCGCTGTCTTAGGTGATGCTGACATCATAGCATTTCCTGGTGGTATCGGTGACAGTCAGTCATTTGATCATCTGCTTGGTGACAAGGTAGAGATGATCCAAGACTTCGTAGCGCATGGTGGCAAGTATCTTGGCATCTGCATGGGCGCTTACTGGGCTGGTAGCCACTATTTCAATCTGCTTGATGGCGTAGATGCTGTTCAGTATATTCGCCGCCCACAGGCTTGCACGGCTCGTCCATACGGCACCGTGGTAGAAGTAGAGTGGAACGGTGATAAGGAAGCCATGTATTTCTATGATGGCTGTGCATTGGTTGGCAACAAGCGTAAGTTTGAGACTGTTGCTACCTATGCTAACGGCGATGCTATGGCTATTCGCCAAGGCAATGTAGGTATCATCGGCTGTCATCCTGAGAGCCAAGCCTACTGGTATGATACATGGCAGTATATGCCACAGTTCTATCATGGTGGTCGTCATCATGCTCTACTACGTGAGTTCGTAGATAAACTATAATTGGGGAAGTGTGCACGGAAAGGTTACGTCACGGTCTGCAAAACCGCATTATGTGGGTTCGATTCCCACCTTCCCCTCCAACTTAAATGCAAGGTGAGCAAGTTTGGTAATTGCGTTGGTTTGAAGCACCAAAGAACTGAGTTCGATCCTTAGACCTTGCACCATTAATGCCCGAATAGTCCAATTGGTAGAGGCGTCCGACTCAAAATCGGAATGTTGTCAGTTCAAATCTGACTTTGGGCACCATTTTTATAATAGGAGTAACCAAGATGCAACGGGACTGTACTTAGAAACAACAGATGGACGCATCGTCAATATTACAGTTTATGTAATGGGCGGTCTGCATACTTTAACAAAGACATACACCATATATTCAAAAGAGGAATGGGGCGGTTTCCCTAATTTACACAATTGGTGGTTCTTCAAAGAAGTAAAAGACGAACCTGATGGTCTATACTATGATAAACGAGACCACTTTATTGAAATAAAAACAAAAGGCTCCATCTTATAATGGCTATTATCCTTGACTGTCTATCAGGGGATAGGGGTTCGATCTCCCTTGGAGTCGCATAAGCGCCTCGAATGTATAAATAGTAATGTCAATAAAACTATTATACATTCGAGGGCAGCATGTTTTATACGATTTATAAAATTACTAATATCATAAACAACAAATATTATATTGGTATGCATCAAACTGAAAATATAAATGACAATTATATGGGTTCTGGTAAACTTATTAAAAGAGCCATACAAAAATATGGAATTGAAAATTTTAAAAAAGAAATATTACATATATTCGATAACGAAAAAGATATGAAAAATAAAGAAAAAGAACTCGTTGTTTTAGATGAAATGAGTTATAATCTCTGTGATGGCGGGAAAGGTGGATTTGGATATATTAATCGTACAGGATTAAATAATAATCACAAAGATAAAGAAGCAATATATGAAAAGGTATCAAAGTCTCTATCTGGCAGACAATTACCACATGTATCTTCTCTTCTTAAAGAAAGACATGAAAATGGATTATTTAAAAAAACATATTTTGGTTCTCGTGGGGAAATTGACAAATTAGCTTTAGAAAAAACACACTCACCAGAATCTAATGCAAAACGCATTAAAACATATCGAGAAAAAGAACACCAAAAAGGTGAAAAAAATTCTCAATTTGGTAAACCAAGAAGTGAAGAAACTAAACAAAAAATAAGAGAATCTCTGGCAAAAACCAGAGAATTAAAAAAATTATCAACAATTTAATGCGGTGGTTTGCATGGTTGCGTTAACTAACAGCCAAGGGGTTCGATTCCCCGCTGCCGCTCAAAACTACAATCCGCCGCCCATAGATAACGCTGGCTATATCACCACCCTTTCAAGGTGAAGTAGCGGGATCGACACCCGCTGGGCGGACCAATTTTTATATCATGCTAAATACAGTATGATGGAAATTAGAGAATCAAAAACTTTTAACAAAGATAGTCAACTCTGGGAAATTCAAGATTTTTGGTGGACTGAAAATGACAGTATTGGATGGTCATCTTGTTCAGATTCATCAACACAAATTGATGAAATTTTACCATTGATTCCTAATAAACGAGTTGCTATACAAGCAGGTGGCAATGGTGGCATCTGGCCAATAAAGTTAGCAAAAAGTTTTGATAACGTAATTACATTTGAACCAGGCGCAACAATGTTTGAATGTTTAACAAAAAACATTGAGTTGCATGCAGTTACTAATATTACTGCATATCATGCAGCATTAAGTGATACCAGCGGAACACTTAGCATAAACGTACATAATCCTGAAAATCTTGGCGCTAGTTGGATTGTAGAAAGAATCATTCATGATATAAATCATGATGAAGTTAATGCAGAAACAGTAACCGCAATGCGCTTGGATGACCTTTCTTTGGAACACTGTGATTTAATTCAGTTAGATGCAGAAGGCTATGAAATGTTTATCCTTCAAGGTGCAAACGAATTAATAAACAAATTTAAACCAGCAATTATGTTGGAAATAAATGATGTTTGCACTGCATATGGATTTAGCAACGATGATGTTCAAAATTATATGACATCATTTGGTTATAACATTGCAATGACATTGGAAAACAACGTTTTATTCGTTGCCAATTAATAACTAATAATCTTCTTTAAATCACTGGCGTCTAGCTTAATTAGTAAAGCACTCGACTGATAATCGAGAGAGTACTGGTGCAATTCCAGTGATGCCAACCAAAACTTGGCACAGGATAAAGTATAATTAGATTTACCAGATTTAATTAGAAATATGGCTGTAGGCTGCATTTGAACCTAAAACAGGTTAATTATGCAGTGGTGCGATAAGATGCTGGTAACATCAGACGTGCTAGAGGGTTCGACTCCCCTTGCCTTGCTCAATTTTAATACCCAAGTAGCACAGCGGTAGTGGCAACGCTCTCATAAGGCGTGGGTCGTTGGTTCAAATCCAACCTTGGGTACCAATCATATGGACCGTTAGCTGAGTTGGTTCTAGCGGGAGACTCTTAATCTCCGTCAACGTAGGTTCAAATCCTACACGGTCTACCAAAATAATGCTTTCTTGGTGAAATGGATATCACATAAGTCTACGAAACTTTAGTTCCAAGTTCGAATCTTGGGGAGAGCGCCAACAAATGATATATACAAATGATGCGGCTATGATGTAGAGGTAACCTGCTTCGTTGCCAACGAAGATTCGCCAGTTCGATTCTGGCTAGCCGCTCCAATTTTTCCATTGACAATCTGCAAAATCATGTTATATTAATAATATGAGCCGTCTAAGTGTTAAAGGTTGCACACGAGTTTGTGGCACTCGTAGAACTGGATCGATACCAGTAGACGGTACCAAAATAGTGCTTGACAAAAGAATATAATATGCTATTATAAAGATATTGGGACGGCTGCTCAGACGGCGGATGGGCGGCGGGCTGTAAACCCGTTACATAGAAACGGAGTAGGTTCGAATCCTACCCGTCCCACCAAAATTTATTGCGGGGTAGAGAAGTGGTCATCTCGCCAGTCTCATAAACTGGAGATCGGAAGTTCAAATCTTCCCCACCGCAACCAAAATTGTAGCAGTATGGCACTGCTTGTGAAGCACCTACGGAGATGGTAGGGGAGCAGATGAGCAATCATCTAACGCAACAAATGCCAACAGTTTGCCAACAGTAGGGTCATGAACCTATTGGTCGTTCGTCTATGGGATAGGATACAACTGCGGAGTCGGTTGAGAGATGGGTTCGACCCCCATACGACAGGCAAAATTTTAACGGGGAGTAGCGCAGTCTGGTAGCGTGGCTGATTTGGAGTCAGTAGGTCGCAGGTTCGAATCCTGTCTCCCCGACCAATATAAAAGACGGTAAGGCACAGTAAGCAATCGGCAATGGCCATGGGATGTGTCACAATGTGGGCGATAGTTGGGGGCTGCGCATTGACTTACAAATTTAGAACGCTTAACTCAGTTGGTAGAGTACGGGTCTTTTAAACCTGTTGTCGTGGGTTCGAACCCCACAGCGTTCACCAATATAATGCCTACAAATTTACCGTGGTATTCTTATACAATCTAATATTGAGTTTCCACCAAAAATTATACAAATCTACAATAATGTTTTCTTTTATAATTTCAAGATCAAGATGCAATAATAATTTATTAACTTCCTGTGCAAAAATTTTAGCATTTAAAAATGCACTAAACGGGAAACTATAAATTTCTTTGTTAATATTTTTAAAAAATTTCATTAATTCTATTTCATAACGTATCTGTAAATCAGCAAGATATGGACATGTAGCAGATGTTTTAGTAAATTTTCTACGAAATTTAATTAACGAAGTTTCTTGATCAGATAGCGTGTAATTAATATGAACTATTTTTGGAAATTTTAAAAATTCATCAAAGTTATAGAAGCGTGGATGTACTGTTGAAAATAAAGGATGATATGATCCTTCATATGATTTTTCCCATATTTTATTTTTATTTTCCAAAGTACTATAATTATTTTTTATAAAATCTGCATAATCTTCACCATAAAGATTATTTGAACAACTTAAAACTCGTGCTAAAAAATTACCACTAGCATTAGGATAATAAAGAATTATAATATTTTCTGGTGTTGGTACTGGTCCTTCATCAAAAAGTATTTCTTCTGAGATAAAAGGAAAGGTTGGTAAATCATCCATCCTATATTTACAAGTACAAATATTAACTATAGAAATAATGCCTACGTAGTTCAGTGGAATAGAATAGCGGTCTTCGAAACCGTGGGTCGGGGGTTCGAATCCCTCCGTAGGCTCCAAAATAATACTTGACAAGATTGTCAAATATAAGTATATTAAGAATATAAGGTTATTGCTTAGTAGCACAGCGGTAGTTGCGTCGGTCTGTTAAACCGAGGGTCGTAGGTTCGAATCCTACCTAAGCAGCCATTAACATACAATGTTATATAAATACATATAGGTTCGAATAAGGAGACCTATATGAGTAAGCAATCTGAAAATGTAATTAACTGGCGTAAAAGAACAAAACAAAAAATTGTTCAATCAATGGGTGGGTGTTGCCAAATTTGTGGATACTTCAAATGCGATGCGGCACTTGAATTACACCACATAGACCCAACAAAAAAAGAATTAAGTTTTTCTTCAATTAGAGCAAATCCAAAATCAGCAGAGGCAATTAAGGTTGAATTAATAAAATGTATTTTATTATGTTCTAATTGCCATAAAGAAATTCATAATGGTTTAATATCTATTCCAGAAAATTATGTGCAATTCAATGAAGAAATATTTGATGGTTGGAAAATTGAAAGAAAAGAACGCAAAGAAAAATTTAAGAAAGATAAAGTATGGCGTCAAAAGATGTTCTTAACCAATCAAGAAGTTTTTGAAAAGTTAACAACAATCTATAATGGTAATAAATCTGCTATGGCAAGGGATTATGGAGTTACTGAAACTACTATTAGAAAAAAGTTAAAGATGTTAGAACGGTAGTGGAAAGAAATACCACATACCATCTGCTAAGATTAGCAGACCAATAATACCTACACCAACGCAGCCATTTTTCACTATAAATACCCCATGAATTTTCTTATAATAGGCGACAGTTGGGGCTGCGGCGAATGGTCAAAAGATTTCATTTATGCAGATGCTGCGCCAGATAATGATTGGCATGTATTTGGTGATAAACCAAATTATTGGTGTAAAACAGTGCCAATACCCAATACGCATGTTGGTGTATATTTAAATGAGCATACTTCTACAAATTTATGTGTAGGTGGTGATAGTAATCTCAACGCATATACTATATGTGCCAACCATTTAAAAACAAAGCGTGATTATGATTATATCATATGGTTCCAAACTGAACCTGTCAGAGATATTATTAACAACAACGCAACAATAGATAGTAAAAAATTACAAGATTATAATGGATATGATGCAATTCATAATGATTTATGGCAAGAAACATATCTAAAATTTTCTACACTGTATGAACAATATAACATTCCATTTATCGTAATAGGCGGAATGGCAATGGTTAATCCAATCATACAGAAATTTGCCTTTGCAAAGATAGTGCTGAATGATTGGGCAAATGAATTAATATTTGATGAACCGATAAAACATCCACATCTTATAGCACATGTATCAGAATTTGCTGAAAAATATGAAGCAGATTTTAATCGTGATAGGTTTATAGTGGAAGCAGAAGCATCAACAAATTGGATACAATACTGCTATCATCATACTAATTTTCCTGATTGGGGACATCCTGACAGACGTGCTCACCAAGGGCTTGCAGAATGGATATTAGAGCAATTAGAACGGTAATGGAAAGAAATACCAGATACCATCTGCTAACACAATCAAGCCAATGATACCAACCGCAATACTGCTATACCATAGAGCCATGCTGACGGCAAGGATAGCAGTGGTTGAGAAGATAATAGCAATCTGAATGATTGTACCAGCCATACCAAAGAATGGACTACACTTCTTGGCATTATCACGGTCTGCTTCTAGCGCACGACCTTTTGCCATAATTTCTTTTTTACCGTCACCCTTTGGATCACTTTCTAGCGCATCAATATATTTCTGATAATTTTCAGCACGTGCTTTTAAGGCTGGTATTAAACTTTTATCTGTTGCTGGATCAGCAATTTGAACTTTCAAATCATCAAGGTTAAGTTGATACATGTTTTGCTTGATGCTTTTGGCTTGATAAAAACCCCAAGTATCACCAAGTTCAATATTATCAGCCATGATCTTGCCACTAACTTGACCACCAAGCCAAGATGTGATTGCTAACAGTGCAGCAAAGATTGTGATTGTAATAGAAGCAAGACCTTTTAGAACTGCTTCGCCTTCACTACGACTTAATACCTTACCATTCTTATCTTTCATAACCATGTCTAATAATCCTTGAATTTGTTTCAGGTCCATGTTAAAACTTTGCTAATGTTTGTGCTATGATTGTGCATCCCAAGAACGTATGGGCTAAAATAAATGAATAAAGAAGATAATTAATATACTTTTCTCTTGACATGCATAACTATTTATTGTAATATAATTAAATGATGCCCCGCTGGCCCAACTGGTTAGAGGTGCTTGACTTAGAATCAAGAGGTTCCCCGTTCGAATCGGGGGCGGGGCACCAATGCTGTTATAGCCGAGTGGTAAGGCAATTGATTAGTAATCAATAGATCGGGAGTTCGATTCTCTCTAACAGCACCATTATTGGAAGGGTGGCCGAGTGGTTTATGGCTCTAGTCTTGAAAACTAGCGTAGGTGAAAGCCTACCGTGAGTTCGAATCTCACCTCTTCCGCCAACATAGAAAAGAAAGTAGACTAAGATGTATAAGTTTTATAGACGGTTTGTAGACGAATCTGTTAGAATCCTTTGGCTCATACTCTTGGTCAAATGGCTTTTAACTGATTTTGATATCCACAGTTTAATTAAATAAATGAGTGGGCGGAGTTCGTATAGTGGCAATACCTCAGATTTCCAATCTGATGCGAGGAGTTCGATTCTCCTACTCCGCTCCATTTTTTCTACAGTCATAAAATCGTAATAAATATCATATGAATTATTCAATTGCAAAGATGATTGAGTTTGCATTTACTTACATCATCACAAATGAGTTAAACACCAAAACATATGATATGCCAGAAGACATGAGACAAATTATAATTAATTACATGACACAGCGTATCAATGAGATACGCAGTCAAACCAAATGATCCCTACGATAGACAATATAGAAATAGGCACTCTTACATCTCTGGCACCAGACAAGTACCTAGTTAAAATATATCCAGATGTTTTTGGAATGGCATTTTATCCACCACTAAGCACGGATTTTTTAAAAGAAAAAATACAACAACCATTAAAGCAATGGTGTGACGAATGTTTCTCTAACGATTATTCATTAAATTTTAGATTCAACAGCGGCGATCCATATTGGTCGCTGCTTTTTAGTAGCAGTGAAGATGTTAATATCTTTATGCTACGTTTTGGTTCAAATAAACATTAATATTACTCAACTCATAATTTTGAATATCCAATTCAACTGGCAGATCAATGCCTAGTTTTTTACATAATTCAATATTATCATACATCATTTCTGATGGATTGTCTTTTACAAATTTTCTCAAATCTGCATTTTGTTTATCAATGTGAAAACTCATTTCTCGTAAGTTCTTATAATATCCACTGTAACTTGGATAAGTTATACCAAAGTGTCCACAACGGACCCACCAGCCCAAACACGCATCGTTGTCACGTTCAACACATATAATTGGGCAATCTGGCCAAGTCTTGCGAATAAAATCAAGATGATGGCAAAACACGTGACTCTTAATGATGCGAACTCCTTCACCACTAAATGGACGATCAAATTCCTCTTCTAATTCTTGCTTGCTCATATAAGGCATAAGGTGAAGTTTGTCACCAAACTCCATACATGGGTCAAAATATGCGCCAAGATGCATAAGCTGATTGTTACCGCTAGCATCGTGATAGTAAGTTCTGCTATCGCTATAATCACTATTATCTAACGAAGGGGAGTAGTATATGTTTTTTACTACACTACTCCACTTAGAACCTGGCGCACCAGCAACAAATATATATTTCAACCTAAACCCATTTCTTTGCGAATCTGAGTTGCACTAATCTTTAATATTTCCTTATCAAAATCTTCTTTGTCAATTGTATAACCAACATCACGACCATAGGTTATGTTGACGATATTAGGAACCAAATTTACAAGAAAATCTCGATTAAATTTAAAACCTTCTGCTTCTAAATCTTTAATAATACGTTCTTTTACAAACGCATAATCAAATGGATTCTTTTCATCACTGCCACCAGTGTCACGAACCATGATCATGACTTGACCTGTTTTTGCATGTGCTCGCTTAAACAGTTCAGTATGACCAGGATGCCATGGCTGATAGCGTCCAAGTAATTGCACAGTCGGTGCTTGATTATTCCATTTTGTCATGAGTGTTTCAATCCTTTAAACATTGCTTTAATCCAACTTGGGTTTGTGTCAAAATCAAGTTCTTCCATAATATACTTTGACCAGAATAGGGCATCTTGTGTGTCTACACGGAAGTAATAACTACCTGGTTCTGGGTTTACAAACAACTTATTTGTGTCCTCAAACCGGCCTTCTTTAATGGTGTCAACCCAAATAACAGTAGCAGGCCCAAAGGCTGCACGAGTGGCTGGTGTGGGACAAACAAAATCGGCTATCACCCATGAACCTGCTGCCGTAACTTGGTCGCATAGCCAACCCATTCGTCTGGCTTGCTCTATACGATCCGCTTCACTGAACCCAAGATGACTGTTAATATTTGCACGAACAGCATCTGCGTTCCAATGAACTGCTTTTAATTTTGGTGCTAAGGCTTTTGCCAAGGTGGTTTTACCCGACCCTGGCAAGCCCATTATGAGTATTTTCTTATTCATCGGGTCACTTTACTCACCAGATAACTTGCAGCACCGCTGCCAAGTGTCTGAATGATTACTCCAAGTGCTATAATCTGTGGACCGCCACCAAAGAATTGTCCATAAACAAACACAGGTGCACCGATAAACAATCCTACAAAACCACCAGCAAGGAATCCATAACGTGTTAGCAGATCACCGCCAAGTAGTGCAAGAACGATTGGTACAAAGAATGTTAGCGTAAGAGTTTTACCAAACACGAAGATTTGATTTAAATCAAGACCTGGTATATTGGCAAGAGCAATACCAAGAATAGCCAATCCAATCATGCCAAACTTGCCCCATACAACTGCATTAGAGCCACCTACACTGTCATGAACATCATTGCCTACTAAGTTGGCACTGCTCAATAGTTGCGTGTCAATAATTGATACAAGACCAGCAAATACAACTGCAAGATAAACAAGTGGTAACCACCATCCTACAACATTGGCCATTACGATAAGATTGATAAAACCAGTGTTTGGACCAGTAACGTTGTAGTGCAGACCAGCGGCAGTTAAACCAATTAGACCACCTACGATTGGTAATATCAACCAATAGAACGGTGCTGCAATGAATGCACCACGAACATAATCACTCTTCATACTAAATGCATTTTGATAATTTGAATTGTCACTCCATGGTGAAGCAAGATGTCCAAATACCGTTGGAATACCAAAGCCAAATAGCAAGCCAAGTGTAAGCGGGGTATCCCATAGCGTTACACCTTGTCCTGTAACGCCGCCGATGCCAGCAAGTGCTGGTGCAAATCCAACAGTTCCAAAGATACTCACGGCTACAATGATCATACCAATCCAAATAGCAACAATCTTCACCATATCAGTTCCGATTGTAGCCTTTAGACCACCACGCCAACTATATGTAATAGCAATAGCAACAAGAAGTGCACTTACAAGAAGTGGACTTAAACCTGTTAATAGCGCAACACTTTTACTACCAGCAAATATGTTAATAGTAATACCTTGAAGTGCATACAGTGCGGTTTGAACTAGCACACATGCCTGAACTAACTTGCCATACTTACTACGGAACCATTGACTCAATGTGAATCCCTGTCCATACCGCTCTCGCAACCTAAAGATTGCAAATGAGAATAAAATAAGAGCGAAGAAATTTCCCAAACTAAACCAGAAAACTCCTACAATACCATTATTAAATCCTTGTTGTGCGGCAACAAACAAACCAGGTGCCCAAATCCAACTAGCACCAACACTCATACTTCCTTGCCAAAAACCTACATTGCGATTAGCAACAAAAAATGCTTCTTTACCCATACCATATCCACGTGCAAACCAACTGGTAAGCGCAAATGCGAATAGGGCATAAAGACCAATCATGACCAAACCAGTCGCTGGGTCAAAGAGTGGAAAAATTTTACTTACATCCATTTTAATTTCCTTATAATTTAACTACTAAATTTTTACTTGCACCACCGAGAACATCATTTGTTCTTTGGGTAACATATCCTGTAATCTGTAACATAGGACGGTCCCACCAACCCATATTAGCGGTGGCATGTGGCATATCTTGCCATTCCCAAGTAATGCAATCACCTGCTCGCCATTGAGTAAAGTTAGCATTGCCTAATTGAAATACTTGACCTATTTCCCAATCTGCTAACATAATAGCAAATCTACGCATAATATCTGGATTCTTATCCATCTCTGTTACTTTGAAACTATTTTCACGTTCAGGTCTGGCAGCAAAGTTGTCAATGTGAGTATGCAGCATCTGTCCCGTAGTTTGGTTATGAAATTTAATCATGCTTTCATCCATACCAAGCCAGTTGCTTACCTGTTGAAATATCTCAACATCTTCTGCTGCCGTGCGATTAAAAACTTCTTGGTCAGGGTTGGCTCCTGCACGAATCAAATCTTGTTCTTCTGCGGTTGCACTATACAAACCTTTATCCGCAATATCTTTGTTAAAGTTATTACGTGTTCCCCAACTACTAGCTTTTGTGCGAGGCATACACTCACGAATCGCATCTGTAAAATCTGCATCAAATCTGCAAACATGAGTGTAACTGTCTACGCCAGATTGCGGTGGTCGTTTAGTATCAAAATGCCAACGGCTGCGGCTTTTAGTAAATTCCCAACGACTATCGCCCCAATTTTCATATTCTGTCATAAATTTTTTTCCTAAGTTAATTTTTTTCTAAGATAAATAATTTTATAAAGATATTTATAAAAAAATTTAAAAAGTAGGAAAAAATCTGTGAATAGAAAAATTTATAACTTTTTATATAAAAATTTGCATGATGCGTTTAATTTACCAAAGTATGATGATTTTAATAAAACTATGACACAGTATACTATTGTTAATGCGCTACCGTGGACTCCTAAACGTTGGGAAAAATTCTGCGAACAAATCAATAATGAATTTGATTTAGAGATTAACTTCAATGGAACCATTGCAGATATAACACACGATATTGATCAAAAATATTGTGCACGTTTTTGGGGCGGTATCTGGCAACCTCGTACCGAAATTTATCAATATACTGGATGGAATATTGTAGAACTTATTAACAAAGCAAATCCAAAAGCAGTACTAGATGTTGGTTGTGGGTTTAATCCATTCAAGGCACGTATTCCTAATTTAGTTGGTATTGATGCATATAACAACAGTGCTGATTACATGGTTGATATTCTTGATTATAATGTTCCAAATAATTTCTATGATCATGTAATTGTGTTTGGTAGTATAAATTTTGGTGAATATGATGACATTGAAGTTCGTATGAAAAAAGTAATTGACTTAACTATGCCTGATGGTAAAATTTATGTTCGTGCAAATCCTGGTTATGTTCATAAAAATGGTCAATGGATTGATATCTATCCATGGGATTTTGATACTGCTTATAGGATTGCAAACAAATTTAAGTGTGAATTAAGTTCTTTTAAGAAAGATAACGGTGATAGACTTTACTTTGAGTTAAGAAAATTGCCATGAAGATGTTAATTGTTATTGGTCCACAAGGCAGTGGTAATCATTTATTTGGTAAAATATTTTCACTTCATGATGCGGTTCATGGTTGGAAAGCAGCACTGGAACCAGATGGATATTTTATTCCGCATTGGTATGAACCATTCAATGAGTATTGGAATGACCCAAGTAAAATTACCGTGGATATAATGGGTGGTAAAGAGTATGCCGTTACTAGCGTAAGCAATCCTTATATGGAAAATTTTACGGCAAGAGTTCCAAAGTTAGAAGAATTTGTCGCAGCACTAGCGGCAGTAGGTATTGAAAGTGAACTTGCTATTATTGGTCGTGATCGTAATATCCTAGACCTACAACAACGTAGATTACGTGGTGGTCCAACTTGGGGCATGATGCAAATTATGTTGAATAGATTAGAAGAACCACCGCTATTCATTAGTCAGGAATTACTTTATCTATATCGCCAACATTATGTTCGTAGTCTTGGCAAGTTGTTAGATTTTCCCGTTGCATGGAACGATCCACGCATTGAAGAAATTCTAAGTGAAGATGCCAACGCAAAATATATTCAACCATGTGAACCTACTGCACTAGATGCACATGTAAAAAATTTTATTAAACCCTCTTGGTTAAAAACACAATAGTTTATTTCCCATAAATATCATTGGGAAACAATTATGCCAAGATTAAGTTTATATAGAAGTGACCATACCAATGACTATAAGTGGCAAGATCGCAGAATCAGCGAATTGTATACGGTTGGCGGTGTAGGCGTAAACATTCACAAATATCTTGGTCCAAAAGATACAGGCGCAACAACAGATTTAACGCAACCACAATATGCAAATCAAAGTGAAAAAAATATTCAAGATTTGCTATTCTTAGAAAATCGTGATCGTTCTTATGATACTAGCATATATGAACTGCGTGGACATTATACAATTCAAGATATTGATTATAATTTAAGTCAGTTTGGACTATTTCAAAACCAAGATACGCTGTATATTACCTTTCATACCAATGATATGGTTGATCGTTTAGGTCGTAAGATTATACCAGGCGATGTTTTTGAATTACCACATCTTCGTGATTACTATCCACTTGATGAAACGCTGCCTGCTGCGCTAAAGAAATTTTATGTTGTGCAAGAAGCAACTCGTGCCAGTGAAGGTTATGCCCAAACATGGTGGAATCATATCTGGCGTTGTAAGGTTGCTCCAATGGTTGATGGACAAGAGTATCGTGATATTCTTGATATGAACGCAGCCGATGGCAGTAAGAGTGATATTAAGACCAATGATACAATTCGTGATCTACTCAGTGCTTATACTAAAAATAATCAGATTAACGATGCAGTCGTTTCGCAAGCAGATAGTGATGTTCCACAAAGTGGATATAGCACAAATGCTCTTTATATATTGCCAGCAGTAGATGGCGTAAGTCCTATTGTATCTATACCAGGTTATCTAACAGGCAGTGCCACGCCACCAAATGGGTTACCTGTCACGGCAGATGTGCAATTTCCATTGAATCCAACTCTTGGACAGTATGTGCTGCGTACAGATTATATGCCAAATAGATTATTTCGTTATGATGGACAGAAGTGGGTAGCTATTCAAGATGTTCAACGCACTGCGCTAACAGGCAATCTTAATTCTACACAGCTTGGTTCATTTATCAACAATAATAAAACAACACTGCTTGCCAATGGTGCGGTTATACCACAGAAGCAAACACTAAGTAACCTACTACAAATATTACCAGATAAACTAGGATAATCAAGTGGATTTTTTCTACGATAAACAAATCAGACGTTTTATGAATCAGTTCGTGCGAATATTCAGTTATATGTATGTTCAGTATGGCAATGATGCTAATGGCAATCAGGTTCTTTATCGTGTGCCATGTCGCTATGCAGATACTAATCGTCAGGTTGCTGCTATATTGCGTCAGAATAGCGATAACAATCTAAACAATGTGCCTATGATTGTTGTTTATATCACTGATGTCAAGTATGACAGAACTCGTATGCAAGAACCAAAATTTGTTGATAAAACTGCTATTCGTCAACGTGCGATTGACCCACATACAGGCAATGCATCCACACAACAAGGCAACACTTTTAGCCTAGACCGCCTAATGCCTGCTCCATATAGATTAACTGTAAAGATGGAAGTTTGGACTTCAAACTTTGATCAAAAATTACAAATATTTGAACAAATTGCTAGTCAGTTTAATCCTGATATGGAAATTCAAAGCACGGATAACTATCTTGATTGGACTAGTTTAAGTTATATCTTACTGACTGACACTAACTGGACCACAAGAAACATTCCAGTGGGTAGCGATGATCCAATTGATATTGCTACGTTTACGTTTGAGATGCCTATTTGGATCACTACGCCAGCAAAATTAAAACGACTGGGTGTTATTCAAAGTGTTGTTGCAAGCATTTATGATGGTAATGGAAATATCCAACAAAGCCTTGTTGATCAAACAAGTTTGCTAGGCAATCGTCAGTTCTTTACACCAACTGGTTATCAGGTTGTGGTTAACAATGGAAATGTCACACTGTTCAATCGTGGTGGACCAGAAATTAATAACACAAACTACAACATACCTACAACGCTAGGAAATGCTATTCCTTGGGCATCAACCATTTCAAGTTTTGGCAACATTGTTGCAAATTATAGTATGATGTATCTGACAAATACCGCAACCGAACGATTGGTTGTTGGCACGGTTGCATATGATGCTACTAATCCAAATAACTTGCTTTTTAATGTAGACAGTGCTACAATACCTACTAATATACTACCAAGTGTTAATGCAATTGTTGATCCACAGGTAAATGGACCTGGTTCAGGATTACCAGCAGCGAGCAGTGGTCAGCGATACTTAATTGTTAACAATTTAGGCGGAGCAAGTTTAGGAAATGGTGCAGCAGCATGGCAAAATGCAAACAGCAGTGTTACCGTTGCACAAGCAAATGATATTATACAGTATAGTGGCAATGCTTGGACAGTAGCATACCACCCTACACCAACAAGCAATGCAAGTTATGTCACCAACACTTTTAGTAGTATTCAATATGCATGGAATGGTAGTCAATGGCAAAAAAGTTGGGAAGGTCTCTACCCAGAAGGGTATTGGTCAATAGTAATCTAACCGCAGTAGGTGCACTTTTTATAAGTGTAAAAACTCAACGTGGATTATTCTTACTACGTGATCAAGATACTTACAGTAATACTTGGGGACTAGTAGGCGGAACCGTAGAGTATGGTGAAACATTATATGGTGGATTGGTTCGTGAAATTAATGAAGAAATAGGGTTTGAACCGCCTATTCAAAAAGTAATTCCACTCGAATATTTCAATAGTCCAGATGGACATTTTAGTTATCATACTTTTGTTGCGCTAACTGACAACGAGTTTATACCTATACTCTCCAGTGAACACAAGGGTTATGCTTGGTGCGATTTGAGCAACACTCCAAAACCACTACACCCTGGTTTATATAATAGTTTCTCATCCAACGTAGTGAAAGACAAACTTAAAACTATAAAACAAATATTAGAAATCACCAAGTAGTATTGCGTCACGAACACTTACTTCACGATAATTATTGAGTGTTTTTAAAATTGGATCAAAATCATTACTGTGTTGTGTGCGCACTCTATAAAATTGTGTAGAACTAAATGCACGTACTACATTATACAAAAATGCATTAAATTTTTGAAAATCTTCTATATATTCAGCAGACTCATAGCCAAATGTATCAGCATAAATGTTTTCGCTTGTGACACCATCGCTACCATCAAATCCAAACAAGAATACTTTCTGTGCACCATCAAATGCTGCAAGATATGTGGCACTAGCACCAGCATCCATGTGATAACTGCCTGGCAACATGTTTGTATCACGGTAAGTTAGCCAATGGTTATTTGGTGTAAACATTTTGTTATAATCACTTAATGGAATATCACTAAAAAAGATATTATTTTTAATTACATAGTAATCTGCAGGCGTATCACGATATGCGGCATTGCAAGCATAGGTAAGTTTATAACCTTCTGCAACACGACGATTATTTGCATCTATAATTAACTTAACAGTAGGATCAAGTCTGCTAATACCGTTGCCAAGAACAACTGCGCTGCGGCTATTCCAATCATAGGGCAAATCTCTCGGTGTAACAAAGATACTTTTTTGTGTGGCATCTTCTACATAAGAGATAGTTTCACCTGTATAATCACGGCGATATGTTGGTCTGTGTATATTTCCCATTAGAATCTTCCTACTGCTATTTCAATTTTTACTATGCTATCATCCAAGATGATATCCATGCTCTTACCAATTATACAACCTGGCTCGTATAACGATTTATCTAGCGCACACGCTACACCACGCTCACTACTACTTACCAATAGCGTTCCTTTATTTACTGGTCCACGCACTAAACAAGGAACACGACCTGTTAGCGCAATCGGCAACCAATTATCATGCTCAAAGTTATCATTCATAAGATAAGCAGGATTGGTAGATACTACACCAGCAACTGCTGTATCATGAGATTGGGTTGAAACCGTGACATCAAGATCACCACCAAATATCATAACAGTGCCAGGTGTATAATAATCATCCGCATGATACATTTCGGCCAAGTCAGCGTATTTTGCGGTTGTTGATGTACCAGTAAATGTTACGGCATAACAGGTGCTCCAATAAGCACTTGCACTTCCCAGTGTAACAGCATTATTACTACTTGGTGTATGAGTAGAACTTGTTATTGTGCTGAATGTACCAGCACTACTTGAGTTGCCAATAGTAGTTGCTAATAAACTGGTAGCATTGATCGTAGCACCATTAGTTGTTCCTTGTAGGTTAGTTGTTCCACTTACAGTAAGTCCAGTTAGAGTTCCTACAGAAGTAATATTTGTTTGTGCTGCAGTTGATAGGGTACCAGTTAACGTAGCACCCGTATTACCAATAGTACCAGCATAAATTGCACTACCAGTATGAATGTTACCGTTAACGGCAGAAGCTGTATTGCCGATAGTAGTACCAAGAATAGAAGTACCATTAATGGTTTGTCCATTTATAGCACCTGCCATAGTTAAGCTAGTTAATGCACCAAGTGAAGTAATATTGGTCTGTGCTGCCGTTTGTAATGTACCAGTAATACTACTTGCTGAATTTCCAATAGTAGTTGCTAGTAAACTACTAGCATTGATAGTGGCACCATTTGTAGTGCCTTGTAAATTAGTAGTGCCACTAACAGTAAGACCAGTTAGTGTCCCAACACTTGTGATATTTGTTTGTGCTGCACTACTTGAGTTTAACGTTCCATATAATACAGCACTTGCATTTCCAATAGTACCAGCATTTACTGCTGGTGCAGCAATTGTATCAGTTGTCGTGATGGTAGTTGTATTGATAAATGTGGTGTTACCCGCAATACTTAAGTTACCACCTACGTATAAGTTACCAGTAATACCAGCGCCACCAGTTAACTGCAAACTACCAGTTGTAGTAGAAGTTGCAGCATAACCACCAGAGATAACAAGGTTGCTATCAATCGTTGCGTTACCATAAATGCGTGTTCCGTCTAGTAGTTTTGCCATTAATTATTCCACTGTATATTTAGGTGGTAATTTTATTACATATCATATTAAAAATTAAATTAAATTAGGAAAAGTAACACCCCAATTAATAAGGACTGCACCTTGTCCACCATTAGCCGAAGCAGTTCCGCCTTGTCCGCCTCCTCCGCCGTAAATACCACCGGCACCGGCAGTACTGCCAGTTGCAGCAGTGTTGCCTGTTTGTCCTCCTGAACCACCGCCTCCGCCACTATTTACGGTACCACCACTGCCGTTTAACCCTATTCCATTTATACCAACTCCGCCGCCTCCTCCCGAACCACTTGCGCTGCTGGCACCACCACCAGCACCGCCACCTACACCAGAGGTAGCCGCAATAGTTGCATTACCGCCATTTCCTCCATTTCCCGTGTAACCAGCAGCACCGCCGCCACCACTGGATTGGATATTAGAATTTCCACCAACTCCACCGCCGTATGTGCCGTAAGCGGTGCTTGGCCAACTTCGTCCACCTGCGCCAATACCAAGTGAGTTTCCAATACTTCCTCCACCGCCACCTTCTGCCATACATAAAACATTTGCTGCAGTCATAATTTGCGAGGCATAAGTTCCACCAATAGAAACTGTCCAAGAAGTTCCGCTTCCACTTACTATAGTTCCAAGATAAACTTGTCCACTATTCACAGTTGATCCAGAAAATATAGATGTTCCAACAGTAAAAGATTGAGAAATAGATGTTGTTAAAGTTGTTCCACTACACGATGCCGTAAAAGTTGTAACTGAAGATAATGGTGCAACATAACTACATCCTCCAGCACCTCCATTACCTACTCCTACACCACCAAGTCCTACATAGACGGTGTAGGCGGTGCCAGGTGTTACAGTAACGTTATTTACCCAAGCAAATCCGCCGCCACCACCAGCATAGTTAAAAGTTGTAGCACGTCCACCGCCACCACCACCGATAGTAGCTATATTAATGGATGTAATAGGATTAGGAATTACAACAGTGCTGTTAGCAGTATATTGTCTATAACTTATAGCAGTCTCATCAAATATTCCAGATATTTGCATATTACCATTTGGATATAATCGTTGAGCAACACTACCACCGTATATAGTATATTCGTCAAATATGCCAGATATTTGCATATTACCATTTGGATATAATCGTTGAGCAACACTACTACCACGTATAGTATATTCGTCAAACCCACCGGCAACTTGTAGATTGCCACCTTTAATTAATTTAGAAGCTAGTGCCATTATCCAAATACCGTGTCTAAACTACCAGTTGCAGCATTATAATATGTATAAGCCACGCTTGTATTATTACCACTGTATGTATAACCAGTACGCTGTTGTGTATAGATATTTCCACCCGCATACACGTTAGCACCAACACCTACGCCACCAGAAACTACTAGGGCACCAGTTGTTGTAGATGTGCTTACTGCAGCATTGGTAATATTCACCGCACCAGGCATCTGTAGATTACCAAAGTAATCTAATGTCATACGAAGTGTGCCTGGTGTATACCATCTAAATGAACCATTTTGGTTATCTATTTGCCAGTTAGCAGCCGCATTACCATTAAAGAAACCAATTCTTGGAGTATATGGTGCAGTTCCAGCATTACCAATATAAACACCAGGTGTGGTTGTGTTTTCATTATACCAACCATTAGCGGTTAAGTATCCGCCAGCAACAACGTTACCGCCAACGCCAATACCACCACCAACAACAATTGCGCCAGTAGTTGTGCTTGTAGAAGTAGATGTACTGTTAGATACAAGGTTACCGCTTGTAATATTATATTGTAAGTAAGTTGCACCAGCAAATGATCCGCCGTTATTAAACTGCACCATAGTGTTAGCACCACCAGGTGAAGTGCTACCACCACCGCCGCCGCTGCTATATGCAGCACCGTTTGACCAATATACGCCACTTGTAGTAACAAGATTTCCTACAGTTGCAACACTTGGAACAGTAAGTGCTCCAGCATCGGTCAAGTTGAAAATATTATTAGTATATGCACTATTAATTACTTGGAATGAACCAGCATTATCTATACGGAAATACTTGTTTGGGTTAGTTGCAGCACTGTAGGTATTTGTTAATTTAAGAAAATCAAGATATCCTGTGCCACCTTGCCCATAAACGTTACCAACAATTGATAGCGCACTTGTTTGTGCGGTGCTACCAGTTGCAATATAAATGTTTGCATAATTGTTTAGTGTGGTATTACCGCTTGCAGTTAAAGTGGTAAATGCACCACTATTTGCGCTATTAGCACCGATTGCACCAGTAAGATATGCAGTTATCTGACCACCACTGCTTGTTGTGAAACTTGGACTTGTAAGCGCACCTGTGCTTGTGATATTAGTTTGTGCTGCGGTTGATAGTGTACCAGTTAAGGTTGTGCCTGTGTTACCTATTGTACCAGCATATACTGCTGAACCATTAATTAAATTACCATTTATCGCAGCAGCAGTATTACCTATTGTGGTTGCGTATAGGTTTGTTGCATTGATAGTGGCACCGTTAGTTGTGCCTTGTAGATTTGTAGTTCCACTTACAGTAAGTGATCCCAATGTACCAACACTTGTAATATTGGTTTGTGTTGCAGTTGATAGAGTACCAGTAAGGGTAGCACCAGTATTACCAATTGTACCAGCATATAGCGACACACCGTTAAAATTATTTGCATATACTGCACCAACAATACCAACACCACCAGCAACTTGAAGTGCACCACTTGTAGTGTTAGTAGCAACTGTAGTATTTTGAACAAGAGCAGCACCAAATTTTATTGTGTCATAAACAATATTAGTATTTGCAAGATTTACTACACCACCGCTTGGTTCTGGTAAGTTAGAGAATAGATACCATTGATTATCTACGTGATTGCGTGTAAAACCAGTATGTTGATAATTGTTAATATTACCACCGACAAAGTGGCTATAGAAACCAATTTCATAGTTGTATGATCCAGAATTTGCACTCAAGTATATTAGCGGATCGCTAACAACGAGTTGCTGAGAAGTTTGTGATATAATATTTGCAGCATAAATGTTACCACCAACATACAAATCTTGTTGAATTGCTGCGCCACCTTGTGTAACAATAAGAGCACCTGTACCAAGACCGCTTGTGTTTGTTGCATTAGTAACAGTGGCTGTTGTAAATGTAGCAGTATTTGGTGTATTTGCGCCAAGCGCACCATTGAGATAGCCAGCAATACTACCAGAACTTATAGTACCATGAATTGCATTAGTTGCGGTTATAGTTGTAAATGTACCAGTATTGGGAGTGTTTGCACCGATAGCACCAGTAAGATAACCAGTAATCTGTCCGCCGTTACTAGCAGTGAAACTTGGGCTTGTTAGCGCACCAGTGCTTGTAATATTACCTTGTGCTGCGGTAATTAGGGTACCTTGTAGTAGCGCACCACTATTGCCAATTAAACCCGCCTGTAATTGATTAGTTGTAGTTGTACCAGTAACATTAAGTGAGGTCAATTGTCCAACACTCGTAATATTACCTTGAGAAGAAGTGGTAAGCGTTCCTGTTATAAGTGCTCCACTATTACCTAAAACGCCTGCTTGTACCTGATTTGCAGCAATAGTACCAGTTGAAGTAAGAGAAGTTAGTATGCCTACGCTTGTAATATTGCCTTGAGCAGCATTTACAAGTGTTCCAACTAACAAAGCACTAGTGTTACCAATTTGTCCGCCATTAATTTGGTTTGCAGCAATAGTACCAGTTGAAGTAAGAGAAGTTAGTATTCCAACCGAAGTAATGTTGCCCTGTGCTGCTGTAATTAAGGTACCTTGTAGTAATGCACCACTATTACCAATTAAACCCGCTTGTAATTGGTTAGTATTGGTAGTGCCAGTAACATTAAGTGAGGTTAGTTGTCCAACACTTGTAATGTTTGTTTGACTTGCACTTTGTGAGTTAAGTGTTCCATAAAGTACTGCACCAGCATTACCAATAGTACCAGCAATGACCGTAGGAGCAGCAATGGTTCCAGTAGAAGTTAGACTTGTTAATGTACCAAGTGAGGTTATATTAGGTTGAGCAGCACTACTAGTATTAAGTGTTCCATATAATATAGCACCGCTATTACCAATTGTGCCAGCATTTATTGTTGGCGCACTGACAGTTCCTTGTGCAGTGATCGTGCTTGTAGCTGTAACAGTTGTAAATGCACCGCTATTCGCACTATTAGCACCAATAGCACCAGTAAGGTAACCACTTACCTGACCACCCGTATTAGTTGTTAAACTACTAGGTGATAAAGTTCCAGTATAAGTTGGAAGATAGGCAGCAACTTGTGTATTAGAATAATTGCTACTACTAAATGCAACACCGTTTGCCCAATAATAAGCAGCACTATAAGTTGCAGTATTAGCAACATGATTGGCAGCATACATATTTGCGGTTTGTGCTGTAATATTACCGCTTGTGGTTAATCCCGTTAAGATACCAACACTTGTAATAAATGGCTGTGCGTTAGTAGCAATAGTTCCATAAAGCGAACTACCAGTATTACCAATTACGTTGGCATTAATCGTAGGGGCAGCAATTGTATCAGTTGTTGTAATAGTAGTTGTATTAATAAACGTGGTGTTACCAGCAATGGATAAGTTACCACCAACATAAAGGTTACCACTAATACCAGCACCACCACTAACGATTAAAGCACCACTAGTTGTACTCGTTGAAGTTGTAGTATTGCTTATTGTAATAATATTGGTTGTGCTATTACCATAGTTTGTAACGCTTTGTAGCGTATTGGTGGTATCAATAAAACTATATAGGTTGCTAAAAGTAATAGCAGTTGTACCTATTTGAACATTTGGTTCACCGCCAGGAATATAATAGAATACGTTGCCATTTATTGAACCTTGTTCAACAAATGTCATTGCGCCACTGCTTATTTGACGATAATCATTAAAGTCACTAGCACGTGTCCAAGAACCATTACTTCCTGTGCCTAACGTTGTTACACGATAGATACCATTTAGCGAACTTGGTGTTTGGTCTTTTACTAGAACACGGTCATTGGCAACTAGTGTGATACCATCAAGCGTATTTGGTGCTGCTGCAAGATTGATGTTTGCACCAACGGACGCTGCTTTAACGCTGTCTTTAAAATCACTTACTGTACGTGTTAATGCCATTGTTGTTCTCTAATATAGTATTTAACCAATTAGAGACGACCAACTACAACCTCAATAACACCCACGCCATCACCAAAGTTTTCTAAGGCTTTACCGATTACACTACCCATGATTGGATTATTTTCACCACGTGCGGTTCCATCACCATTAGATACCATCATCTGACCCTTACGAACAGGTCCAGTAACCTTGGTTGGCACACGACCGACAAGTGCGATATACAACCCATCAGCATCGCTGTTCATCATGTATGCTGGATTAGTACTCACAACACCAGCAACAGCAGGACTTTCGTCAATATTGCTTAGAGTAACTTCCGCATCACCACCAAAATCAACAACTGTGCCAGGTTCATAGTTTGCATCACTGCTATAACGTTCGGCCAAGTCGGCGTACTTTGCAGTGGTTGACGTTCCAAGGAAGTTTACTGCATACACGTTATTCCAATATCCAGAACCTGTGCTACCTAAATTAGAAACTGCGTTACCTGTTGGAACAAAGTTTACACCACCACTTGCGCCTACGTTGATAGTAGTTGCGGCACCGCCAAAATTAATTGTAGTGGCTGTTGCATTGACTAGTGGAAATGTAGTTTGGTTTGTCGTGATGCCGCCACTAGCGTTTACTGCAAGTGTACCTGTTGTTGTAATAGCACCACTATTTAAACTTGTAAGAGTGCCAACGGCAGTGATATTAGTTTGAGAAGCACTACTACTATTAAGTGTTCCATAAAGTACAGCACCGCTATTACCGATTGTTCCTGCTTGTATAGTAGGTGCACTTAGTGTATCAGTTGTGTTGATAATTGTTGTGTTAATAAATGTAGTATTACCACCGACGTATAATTTTCCACCAACATACATATCTTGTGCAACACCAATACCACCAGCAGTTACTATAGAACCAGTTGTTGCACTTGTACTATTAGTTGAAGAGGTAACGTTAATATTACCACCACTTGTAATAACACCAGAAGTAGCAAGACTACTAAGTGTACCAACAGAAGTAATATTAGTTTGTGCTGCAGTTGATAGTGTACCAGTTAAGGTTGTACCAGTGTTGCCGATTGTACCAGCATATACCGCAACACCACTAAATGTGTTGGCATTAACAGCACCAGTTACTGTAAGTGATCCTAGCGTACCAATAGAGGTAATATTAGTTTGTGCTGCAGTTGACAGGGTTCCTGTTAAAGTTGAACCTGTATTACCGATAGTGCCTGCATATAATGAAGAAGCATTAAAAAGATTTGCGTAAATTGCTCCACTAACCCCAACACCACCACTTATTACAAGTGCGCCAGTAGCCGAAGATGTAGAGGCTGTGTTATTACTAGTTACAAATGTTGCAGTAGTGCTTATATTACCACTAGTTGCATCTATACTCGTTGGTCCTACGGTGAGACCGTTATGTACCGTAAAATTTGTATTTGCCATAGTTCCATATCTCCCTGCTGGCTATTATACTGGCATATAAGTTTGGAATACTGTAGCAGTTGCCGTGCTGCTCCAAGTATTTGCGGTCACAAGTACGTTGCCGCCGCTAATTGATGAACTAAATGTAGCAAGTGCGTTTGCACCAGTGTTTACTACACCGTAAACTTGACTTGTTGCCGTAGTTCCGTTATGTGCTACAATAAGTTCTGCTCCACTATATACACCGTTTGTGCTATCACTTACCTTGATCACATACTTTGCAACACGATAAGTTGATGTTGGGAACGTATCAATGGTAGTTGGTGTATTTTGTGTGAGCGTTGTTGGGTTAACTGCTGCTGCAAGACCACCAGTGATATAAACACTGCTGTTTGCTTGAACTGCAGCACTACCACCAGTACTTCCACTAATACCAGTTACTGTTGTCGTAGCAGCAACCACACGAGCATCAATAATATCAGTTGATATTGGTGCTTCTGTAAATGTCAGTACGTTGCCACTTACACTGTATGCAGTAGTTGGAATTTGTAGAACACCGTTAACACTTACGAACGTACCGTTTGTTGTGCTGTTTTGTGCTAATGTAAATGTAGTTGTGCTTCCATCACCTGTAAATGAACTTTCAGTAATGGTAGTATAAGCACCTTGCGCTCCAACCCAAGTAGAGGTAGTGGCATTAAAATATTCAAACTGAGCATTAGTGGTATTATAACGAATCATACCAGCAGCACCAGTAGGACGCTGTGCAGTTGTACCAACTGGAATCTGAATACTATCTGTGCTGTTAATCTCTAGACTTGCACCACTAGTAATTGCATTTGGAGCAACCTTAATACCAACCTGACCAGTTGCACCACTGGTAACTAGTAAGTTCTGATAACCAGCAGCACTGTTGCCATGTACTACAAGATTTGCAGCAACCTGTGCAGCATTAACTGTTAGGTTAGCATTGCGTGGCACATAAACATTTAGATTTCCAACACCATCATAAGTGCTAATGTTTTGTGTATAAACGCCTGCTGTTACACTGTTTGTGATAACACTATTGCATGTGTTTATGTTACCGTTGACACTGAGATCATTCAAGAAACCAACACTTTGTAGGCTTGAAGCAGTTACACCACTTGCAAGAGTTGTACCAGTTAAGTTATTAGCATCTACAGTGACAGTGATATCACTTGTACCATTGAATGGGACACCGTTAATGTTTCTTGATGTTTGCAATGCTGTTGCAGTGCCTGCATTTCCACTTACACTACCAGTAATTGTATTAGTAACTGTTAGGTTAGTAAGAGTTCCAATCGCAGTAATATATGGTTGAGCATTAGTAGTTAGTGTACCAGTTAGAAGTGTACCGCTGTTACCAACACGAACTGCAGTGATATAGTTTGCTGCAATATTACCGTTGTAAACTGTAAGATAAGCACCAGCATTTGTGTTACTGTAAGAAGCAGCGGCAATAGTGGCAGCAATACTTGTTCCATTTGAATAGAAGAAGTTGGTTGCCACGGCACCAGTATTTGCTACTATATAAGCAGCATATACGTTTGCAGTTTGTGCAGTAATGTTACCACTTGTTGTTAGTGATGTAAGCGTTCCAACACTTGTAATATTTGGTTGGCTTGGGGTGGCACTAGCGATAGTACCTTCAAGGATTGTGCTTGTATTACCAACTTGGAAGGCACTGATTGCATTAACACTTGCATTGCCTGTTAGGTTAATACTTGCGCCGTTGAATACCGCACCGCTATTTCCAATTGTACCCGCATTGATTGATGATGCAGCAGCAGTACCACTTACTGTAAGTGATGTTAGTGTTCCAAGAGAAGTAATATTTGGTTGACTTGGAGTAGCACTACCAATTGTACCTTCAAGAATTGTACTTGTATTACCAACTTGGAAAGCACTAATTGCATTAATACTTGCATTACCTGTTAGATTAATACTTGCACCATTGAATGTTGCGCCGCTGTTTCCAATCGTTGCAGCATTTAGAGTTGCAGCATAAAGTGTTCCATTAACGTTAGCAGTAGTGAATACACCACTGTTTGCTACGTTAGCACCAATTGCACCAGTTAGGTATGCAGTTACTTGACCACCACTATTAGTTGTTAAACTGCTTGGGCTTAATGTTCCAGTATAAGTTGGCAGGTATGTAGCGACATTACTGTTACCATATAGACCAGTAATAGTACTTGCAAGAGTTACACCATTTGTCCAATAATATTGACCACCGTAAAGTGCTGTGTTACCAATTACGTTAGCAGCATAAACGTTGGCAGTTTGTGCAGTAATATTACCACTTGCGGTGACACTCGTAAATGCACCAGTATTTGCAGTGTTAGCACCAATTGCACCCGTTAGGTAACCAACTAATTGACCGCCGCCGGTTGCATAGAAGTTATCCGCAGCCGCATCGTTATTGATAGTAGTTCTACCAGTATTTGCACCAATGCTAATGGTTGTTGCTGCGCCACCAAAATTAATGGTGGTTGAACTTAAATTGAATAAGGTAACGGTTGCTTGGTCAGTTGTAAGAGTAGCATTACTATTGAAAGCAACGCCACCAGTTGTCGTAAGAGTTGTAAATGCACCACTATTGGCACTGTTAGCACCAATAGCACCAGTATGATAACCTGTAACCTGACCAACGCTGGTTACACTAGTGAATACACCACTTGATGCTACACCATTACCAATTGGAGTGCCTTGAATTGCAGAGGCATAAATGTTACCACCAACACCCATACCACCATAAATTACAGCAGCACCAGTTGTTGTAGAAGTAGAAGTATTGCCACTATAAGCAATGATATTACCAAGTTTTACAGTATCATATACTGTATTTGCGTTACCAAGATCAACAGTTGAATCTGGTTCTGTGCGAACGTTACTAAAGAAATACCAAGAATTATCAAGATGGTTTCTTACGACACCTGTATGGTTATATCCTTCAACTGCATCATATTTGTGACTATAAAAACCAAGTTCATAGTTATAAGTTGAAATACTACCTACTGATAGGTAAAGTAACGGAGCATTAGCAACTAATTGGCTATATCCAACAGATGTAAGGTTGCCTTTTATTTGCAAGTTACCGTTGATATAAGAATCACCGCCAGCATAGAAACCGCCACCAATTTGTAACGCACCTTGACCGCTGCCATAAGAGTTTGCGCCATTCGTGATACTTACCGTAGTAAATGCAGCACTATTTGCAGCATTTGCACCAATTGTTCCATTTAGATAACCAGTGATGTTGTTTAGCGCAGTAATATTGCCTGCTAGTAAGTTACCAGTGTAAGTTGTTAAGTATGCGGCAGCATTTGTATTGCTATAAGCACTATTAATTACCGCATTAAGAATGTTCACACCGTTTGCATAATAGTAAACAGGGCTATAACTCGCAGTGTTTGCAACAAAGTTAGCACCATATACGTTTGCAGTTTGTGCTGTAATATTACCACTTGCCGTAACCGTTGTAAACACACCACTATTTGCAGTGTTTGCACCAATTGCACCATTAAAGTAACCAACAACCTGACCACCGCCAGTAATAGTTCCTTGTGCAGTCAGTGCGCCAGTTGCAGTAACAGTTGTAAATGCACCCGTATTTGCACTATTTGCACCAATTGCACCTGTTAGGTAACCGCTTACTTGACCACCACTATTTGTTGTTAAACTACTTGGTGATAGTGTTCCAGTGTAAGTTGGAAGATATGAGTTAACATTGCTATTGCTGTATGTACCAGTAATTGTTGATGCAAATGAAACACCGTTTGCCCAATATGCGCCAGTTGCAGTAATGTTACCATATATAGCACCGTTAGCATATACAAATGTTCCACCAGGACCACTCAAACTTCCGTTATTGTTAAATGTATATTGATATGAAGCAGGTTTAATACTAATTTGATATGGTCCAACGATTGCCAAATCAAGTGAGTTATCTTCAACTATTGACGCTCCACCAACTGTAAATTGAATCTTTGGTGTTGCAAGTTGTGTGATAGCATTAAAGTTGTTAGCATAAACGTTTGCATAATAATTTGTGCTATTACCAAGATAATAGGATGTGTTAGCCAGAGGTATTAGATTACCTGTAGCAAGATTGCCAATGTTTCCGTTATAGGTTGGCAGATAAGAAGCAGCATTTGCGTTGCTATATGCACTTGCAGTAATAGCATTAAGAATATTAACGCCATTTGAATAATAATAAATTGGACTGTAACTGGCAGTTCCCACGTTAAGGTTACCACTTACACCAGCACCACCACGAACTTGAAGTGCACCAGTTGATGTAGATGTAGAATTTGTTGTGCTACTGATTACAAAACTATTTGTATTTGCTCTCATACGAGCAAATTCATTTGCGGTAGCACTACCAGCAAGAGAAAATACAATATCATTTAATGTATACGTAGAAATTACAAGATTACCACCACCAGTGGTTGTATTGCCCGTAATATATAGATAACCATCATTTGGACCAGTGAGGTTATATGCTGCTTGGTTATAGCCGCTGCTATTGATACCCATATCAATAAAAGTATCATTATCACTGCCATTATTAGCAACTGCAACAATATCAGTTGTTGCTTGATTGCCGCTGTTTTGATTTTGAACAACAAGTTGCACATAGTTATTTTGATTGTCACCATGTTGAAATTTTGCATACTGCGGAGTATAATTAAATGCAGTTCCAAGATATGTTGAACCTGCAATATAAATGTTACCACTTGCACCAATACCACCTTGAACAACTAACGCACCGCTTGTGGTTGATGTAGAACTTGTTCCGCTTGCAGCAACAATATTACCGCCAGCATATAGGTTACTTGTAGTAACTACAGTTGTAAAGTTGCCACTATTAGCAGTATTTGCACCAATTGCACCAGTAATATAACCAGTAACTTGTCCACCACCACTTGTAGTAAAACTTGCTGCCTGACTTGCGCCAGTTAGTGTGCTTGTTGCGCCACTAAACACAGCACCACTATTACCAATTGTCGCAGCATTTACAGTCGCAGCATAAAGTGTGCCGTTAACATTTGCAGTTGTAAATGTACCACTAGCAGGTCCAGTATTACCAATTATGGTATTATTAATACTTGCAGTTTGGATACCAAGTTGTAAATTAGTATTTGGATCAGTTACTTGAAGATAACCGCCACCATCGCTTACTGCAATAGCACCAAGATAAATTGTTGTGCCTTTAATCCATAGATTTGCAAAACGATTGGTAGATGAACCCAATGAATAAGTGTTAGAAACACTTGGAATAATATTACCAGTTACTAGGATATTGCCCTGAATAGTAGCATTACCTGTGGTAGAAAGAGTTGTGAACGCACCGCTATTAGCAGTATTTGCGCCAATAGCACCAGTATGATAACCAATAAACTGACCACCACTAGTTGCAGTAAAACTTGGTGCCTGTAATGAAGAAGTTACAGTAAGTGTTCCAATAGAAGCATTGTTTAGTAAGATGCCATATGCTTGTAGGTTAGCATAACCACTGTTATTAATTGTGCCGTAGGTTGTACTTGCAGTACTTTCTGATGTATACTGAAGTTGGAACTGTTTATTAGTTTCTTCCCAAATCATAGCAACGTTGGTTTGGTTACCACGACCCATGATGAAACCAAGGTCATATGTAGGAGTTCCGCTTTGGTTTCTATTAATGGCAAGTAGTGGATCAGCAACTACAAGGTTAGTGGTATCAAGTGTGGTAGTATTACCGTTAACCGTAAGGTTACCGATGGTCATATTACCTGTATATGTAAAGTTATCGCTTAGCAAACCACCTGTTACACTCTTAGCGACCAATTTTGCTGATGCATAAATGTCACTATTGTATACTTGGTTATTACGAATTCTTGTTAAATTACCACCGCTCATGCTGAAAATACTCCCACGAAGTATTTAGGTGGCGTTGGTTATTTTATTAACCTATGGTATTAATATCTTGATTTGCAGCAACTGCAGAAAATACCATAACTGAACCACTTGAAAGTGGTGTTATAATGTCCGCATTGTTGGCGCAAACTAATACACCACCAGCATTTAATTGTCCACCACTATAAAGATTACAATCAACAGTTGGTATATAACATTTTCCTGTCGCAGTTCCATATACTTGACCCGCAACTAAACCATGAACTTCATGGATAACTTGATAATTTGGGTCAGTTGGTATCACGCAAACATATGAACTATTATCCTCTAACGCAGTAATAGTGAATGTATCAGTTGCGATGTTTCCTGTGAATGGCCAAACCGTTCCAGTTTCACCTACTTGTGCTGATATATCTGTATCAGGAAAATTACTTATAAATTTACCATTTGTTACATAATGTCTACGAGCATAGGTGTCTGGATTTAACCCAACTTTATTAAGTTTTCTAGTAATATAATCACCAGCACTTGTATAAACAGTTGTGTTTACTCTAAACTTTAAATCTGCAAAAGAATGTGGTTCGCCTATTTGTACAGTCATTTTACCACAATATCAGTTAAACTATTTGGCATTGGAACTTCAGTTGGAGTAATATTGGCAATAGCAAATTCTCGTGTAGTTCCAACCATATCTTGGAAATCAATAACCTTACCAGTATTTGCCGCATGTGTTTCTTGTGCATCTTGGTTGAGTGCAGTTGATAGACCCATTTTTGCAATTTCAACTATAATTTCATCTGCAGTTTTATCAAGAAATTGATGAGGTTGAAAACTATAAACTGGATATTCATCAACCGTGTTTTTACTATCATCTGTTGCAAATGATACAAGTAAATTATGATTATCGTCATATCCAACAATTTTAAGATGAAGTTTCTCTGCCATGTGTTAACCTTTTAAATATTTATGTCCATGTGAACTTGATTCTACCGCTTGCACCGTTTCCACCAGCCTGATCTTGGGGTGCACCAGTACCGGCTGCCCCAACTGTATAATTTACAACCGTACCAGAAGATATAGCGCCATAACTGCTATAGTATATATTAGCATAGGCTCCACTGCCACCACCACCGCCACCTGCTTGATTTGGATTTTTAGATTGATGGTCACTATATCCACCACCTCCACCACCCGCACCAGGTGCGCCACCAGTTCCACCCACACTATTACTACCCGCAGAACCACCAGTTCCACCATTTGGTGCACTTCCGCCAGCGCCGCCTGCGTTTCCACCTGCGTTTCCACCGCCGCCTGCATTTCCTGTTGTTTTGGTTAGTACGGATGCGTTTGCAACTGTACCGCTTGCAGTACCACCTGCACCTCCACCGCCACTTTGAGTACCATTACGATTTCCACCAGTTCCACCAGTGCCGCCATTTACAGTGACTCCAAGAACTGATGAAGAGGTTCCACTGCTTCCATTAAACGTGCCATCATGGTTACCACTACCACCACCGCCACCACCTCCCCATATTTCAATCTGTAGTGTATTGCGATAAAGTGGTATGGTAAAGGTACCACTACCAACAGTATCAACAGTAGTTGTTCCAGTAGTTGCAGGATCAGTTGGTTGTTTACCATAAAAGTTAGCAACGTCTAAGCGTGCTGTTGCACCACTTGGAAAGGTTCCTGTGGTAAGATTTCCACTATAATACCAAGTTACACCACGATATACACCAAGATTATCACCAAGTGCAAAACCAGTATTGATTTCACTTATTGCTAATGAATTACCCCATGGTTTAATTGGACCTGTCATAGTTCATTAACTCCAAGTAATCTTTATTCCACCACTAGTGCCGTTGCTTGTACCAGCCGCACCAATTATATAGGCAATTACGTTGCCTTGTGGTATTTGACCAGGTCCGTATGTAATTTTAACATAACCGCCAGCACCACCCGATCCGCCTGTTGCACTGCCATAGGAATTACTTGCACTGCTTCCGCCACCACCTATACCAACATTAGCATTATTTGCACTGGTATTTTGTGCAGTAGAACCGTTCGTACCACTATTTCCATTTAAAAATACAAATACGGTTGGATTTGCAATGCTTGGATTGGCATTTGCACCAATTGTTCCACCACTTCCACCGTTACCGTTTGACATAATTTAATCCTTAATCATCCAAGTATCATAATTAAAATCATCTTCTCTTGGTCCGCCTACCACTGCATATCCATTAGCGGTATATGTATGACTGCCGTCAACGATCAAATTAAACAAAGGGGTATCATTTGCATAGGTTAATTTTTCTGCAGTGACTAATCTTTTACCACCATTTACTGTTTGTAATTCTATACCTAATTCTAATTTATTAAGTCTATCCAACTCAAATCCTAAATTAAAATATTCAATTTCTTTGCCTGTTTGGTCTAAAACAGGTAACCATTTATTCCAAGATTTTTTCTGTCTTTCAGGATTAAAACTATAAAACTTTTTATCAGAAGAAACATGCATATGGTCTTCAGTTGTTAAATGTTCATCATTTACCATATACATGTATCTATTACCAATAAATGTATGACGCAATAGCAAAACAGTGTTTATTTCACCAAATGCACCCATAACCCTGTCACCAACTTTTATTTGTTCAATTGATTTATAAGTTCTATCATACATCATAACAGGAGTACCAGCAACAAAACAAGTAGACGGTTCTGAACTTGGTGCAGGATCACCAACTTGAACTGATACCGTACCAACTCCACCCCAACTAACCGTTCCAGTAACAACACCGTTTACAGATGTAACAGTCTGTCCTTGAATGCCATAGGCACCACCTACATAACTGATACTTTCTACTGTTTCTCGTCCTCCGCTGCCACTTGTAGCTGTATCTAATGGTGGAGGAGGAACAGGAATAGAGCCAGAGCCACCACCAGCACCACCCCCAGTAATGACACCCAATGCACTGCTATCACCACCTTTGCCACCACCACCGCCATTACCACTGCCACCGCCGCCACCTGCGCCCCATATCTCTATGGTAATACTATTGCGATATAGCGGAACAGAAAAACTACCACTGACATTTGCAAAATATGCGCCGCCGCTAGCAGGGTCAGTTGCACGTTTTCCATAAAAATCACTTATTTTTATTGAGTTTACACCGCTGCTGAAATAACCAAAAGTAAGATTTCCATCATAATACCATTTAACACCGTGATATTGCGTGAGGTCTGCACCCAACCCCCACTCTGCATTTATAGATGCTAAATCAAGAGGACCGCTAAAAGGTAGTGCATTGCCTGCGACGCCTGCTACAGATGGCATTGTTAACTACCTCTTGCTTTTAATGCCTCAACCTCTGCACTAAGTTCTTTGATTGCTTCAATTAGCAGCGGTATAATCTTGTCATATTGCACTGTTAAATAATGCTCACCACTCTTACTACTGCCATCTGGCGCAATATCAAACGGTGCTTGTCGCACTACTTGTGGAAGAACACTTTGAACTTCCTGTGCTAACACACCAGCATGTTCGCTACTATCACCAATACCAAATTGAGTAGCAATATCATTCCAATTATATATAACACCACTAATTTGCTTGACCTTATCCAAAGCCTGTGGTATAGTAGCAATATTAGTTTTTAATCTTGCATCAGATGCAAATGCCGTGATATCACCAGTTGCGGTAATACCACCAGTAACTGCTAAGTTTGCACCATTAAATGTTATACTTGAATTACCAGTAATATAACTTGCGTTTGAATAGATACCTACTTGACCAGCACTTGCAGTAGCACCAACTGGAATAAAAATAGTTTGCCAACTTAGATTACCATTGCCATCTGTTTGTAACCATTGACTCGCCGTTCCACCACTTATTTGCACATTTCCAACAGTACCAAGGCTTAATTTATAAGAACTAGTTGGGTTAAATGTTACGCTACCACCAGTAAAACCAGCAGCACCACTTACTTGCAATCCAGTTAATGTACCAATACTTGTAATTGCATTTTGTGCTGCAGTTGTAATGGTTCCTGTTAGATAAGCACCGCTGTTACCAATAGTTCCAGCATTTACATAACTTGCATAAACATTACCGCCAACTGCACTTAGATTAGCAACTGTGACATTTCCACTAAATGTATTTTGTGATCCACCAGTATTAATGTTACCACCAATACCAATACCACCTACTACTTGCATCGCACCACTTGTTGTATTATAACTTGCAGCAACGCCACTGATAAGTGCATTTTCATTACTTGTTACAACGTCAAGGTTACCAGCAACAATTAAGTTTCCATATACTTTAACATCCGCATTGGCAAGTACGTCTATTGCATTTACTGTGCCACCACTACTATTACGAGTTACTAATCTGATTGGACCATTATTTGTAATGTTTTCAATTAAAAATTGATTACTGTAGATATCTAACTGACCAGTTGCACTACCAGTTCCTACTAGTAGACCGCTGTTATTTGTAATCTGTAGCGTACCAGCAGTACTTGTATTCTGGTCTGCTCGCATAAAGTTAGCGGCAGTAACGCTGCCAAGAGCATCAGCATTAGTAGCAGTTCCCACAAAACGGTTGTTAGAAACGAAAGCAGTACTTGCGATATTTAAACCAGGATAGATGCCAGGTGATGTAAAACCACTGATACCTGGACTTGGTGTAAAAAATTGGTCTTTACTTAAAATAGCATAGCGAGTATTACTGATTTTAAAAGAAATAACATTATGACTTCCAGCACCAGTATCGGTAAGAACTTCACTTGCAACCTGACCAGCGCCGCCTATTGGTCCAATGATAACCCATGCAGTGCCATTATAACAGTTAAGTTGTTGGTTTACGGTATCAAACCATAGATCACCCAAAACAGGATTAAGTGGTTGATTATTACTTGCAGTTGCTGCGTTGATATTTTTGAACACACTGCCAGTATATACTTTCAGAACCGCATGTGTGCTATCATACCAAATTTGTCCAGTGATTGGACTAACTGGCTGTGAACTATTTGCATAGTTTTCAAGCATATTAAGGAAATTTTGATCTAGGTACTGACCATAGTTTGGTGTATTTTTTCCAACAAGCGTAATGCTTGTGCTGTTATTAATGGTACCATCCGCAATAACAATAGCATTTGCACCGTTTGCATGGGTAATCGTATAACTCATAGATAAATCTCCGTTAATGATATTTATACAGTTATATGGTTAGACATCAAACAGTGATATAAGTGGCGCTTACTTTAATATTATTAGTACTGCCAGTAGTTGCCCACAGTGAAACATTAGAGTTATAGATGTTTGCACTTAATGTAAACAACTGTGTGCTTGTAGAAACAACGCCATATGTAGTAACAACAACATTTGTACCATCGTGGACAACCAATGCTTCACTGCTTTGAAAATAATTATTGCCATAGTTGGCGCAACTTACAATATACTTTGCTGTTCGGTAAAGTGTTGGACTAAATGCGTCAATTTGAGCAGTTGTAGAGTTTACTGAAATATTTGGAGAGGAAACAACAACGGGAACACTTTGTATTATTTTTGTGCTGTCAACTGTCATAGTTGTCAACCCATCATTGACAAACTTTGCAGTTGCAAGGTTTCCAACAGTAGTCATTGCAAGTGAAGCATTGCCATTAGTTATTGAACCAATGGTTGTGCTTGGAACATATTGACGAACTTCTATAATATCAGTTGATACAGGTGCTTCATTAAGTGTTAGTACGTTTCCACTAACTGTATAACTTGTAGTTGGCAATTGAATTACACCGTTGATTGAAACTAATGTTCCACTTGTTGTGTTATTTTGACTTAAGTTAAAAGTAGTTGTGCTGTTATCACCTGTAAACACATCACTTACTACATTTACTGTACCACCTTCAATACCAACTGCTTCCCATTTTATGCCAGTATAAACTTCAAGATAACCTAAATCACTGTTCCAACGTAACATACCAACACGATTTATTGGAGGATAACTTGAATTAGTTCCAACTGGAACTTGAAATGCAGTATTTGTGTTTACACTAACATAACCATTTGCACCAGGCGTAATGAATATGTTTGCATTAGCACTTGAAGCACTAATGCTAGATGTATAAATGTTAGCATTTACGTTATAAGCACTGATATTTCCACCGTATAATGGCAAATAACTAGCCACATTAGCATTACTATAACTACTAACACCACTAAGTTGACTGCCATCACCATAAAATCTATATGCTGTAACATTTCCAGAAGTATTCAAATTTCCAGTTGTAATGTTGCCATTTACGGTTAGGTTGTTGTTTATTGTGACATTTGCGTTTGCCTGAATATTTGTATTTGCATAAACATTGCTGTTAAATGTTACTGTATTACCAAAGGTAACAGTGTTACTATATGCAGTCTGTAACGCAATATTTGCTAAACCAGTTGCACCTGTGTATCTTGCGCCGCTTACAAATATACTTTTACCAGTAAATGATACTGCTACCCCGTTAGCATAATATGGTAGATTTGTATCTGGAAAGTTTAGAACACCGCTGCTGTAGTCAAAGTACCAACTGTCATTATTGCCGCTGCCGTCAGCAGACATCTGATAACCAACGGTTTGTGGGTTAGAAGTTGCACTCTCAACTACATATACTTTTACCTGATAGGTAGAACCAAAACTTGGATCAATCCAGTTTGTTAAACCTGTTAGCCAAGTACGGTTTGCTGTTGAAGTACCATCAACTGTTGTCTTAACAGTATCACTTAGCGCATCACTATAAATTGTAATGACACTGCTATTTGCGCTAGGTATAACTGTAGGTATAGAATTACTTTGTTGCCAAACATAATCGCCACGAGTAATAAGTGGACTTGCAATACTTTCGTTTGCAGGACTTTTTGCAGTAGCCGTATCTGTTTTGGCTAGAGTATAACCAACTTTCTTAAAGAGATAGTCTACTTTCTGTGTATCTGAAATAGCCATTAGTGTGACGCTGCTCCTATGCTAAGAGCAGTCACGCTTTGACCACTTGTTAATTTAATACGAACATAAATTTCATTGCCAGTACTATTTGTAGATGTTTCTGTACCAAATGTAGCAGTTACTGCCTTATTTGATACTGCACTATTAAGCGTTGCAGTGCCACCTGTACTTGCGCCATTGCTTCCATTACCACCAGCACCTGTATTTGCGCCAGGTTTACCAGCACCACCATAGGCAGAACTTAAATCTAACCAACCGTTTAGGGTACTTGTGCTATCTAGCGTTGAACCAGGTAGAGCAACCCAAAGACCTGCAATAGTTCCACTATACACAATGTCAAATTTACTTAATGCAGACTTAGCAAACTTAAATGTAAAGTATTGACTTGCTCCTTGTCCACTTAAGTTAGGACCAACTGGTTGATAACCTGTACTATAATTTGTCTGGTCAAACTTAAGAACAGCAGCAACGACTGTTGCATCATATGTATAAAATGGTCCAGTTTGACTATTAAATGCCGCCTCACTACCAGTATAAACAGGTGTATCAGTAGCACCAGGATTTGAAATACGAAATGTGCTTGGTGTGCCTGTGATTGAGTTTGTTAAACTTGTTTCTTCAATTTGCGTAGTAGTGCCAGTTTTATAAAGAACTGTTACACCAGGTGTAAATGATTGTGCAGCCGTACTATAACTGTTGAATACAGTCATGCTTGGTCCGCCACTGCTGCTGCCAAATCCAGTAACACCTGCCGCAGTTGTAGTGAAGTATGCACTTCCACTACTAACATAAGAGTTACGTACAAGTGGTGTTGTAACACCCGCTTGTGTATAAGTTACGCTGCTTGGTGTAGAGATTGCTCCACCCGCAGCACCAGTTATAAATGTATCACTTGTATAGTATGTATCACCACTAAGTTTAGCAACGTTTCCAACCAAACGCCACACCGAACTACTGTTAAGATGTGGAACGGTGCTGCTGTATGTTGCGCTATTGGTTGTTAATGCAAGACTACTATTACTCCATACGGGTGCGCCTGGATTATTGATATCATAGTACCAACTTGCGGCATTGGTGTTTGCACCACCAGTGTCTGTTAGATATACTTGGTTCCATCCCGCTGCTGCGTTAGAACCACTGCCCTGTGCACTAAAACTACTCCAGAATCCGCTAGCACTGCCACTCAATGGTCCATAATCTTGGTTTGCGGTAATAATAAGTTGACCATATGTTCCGTTATTATTATTGCCAGGTGACATAACACGATAACCTGTCGCAACACCATTCACGATAACCTGAACGTTTCCACTATCACCTGGTCCCTGACGTGAGAAAGTATTAGTAGTCATGGTTGCAGCACGAATACCATTAGAGAAACTTGTGCCACCACTTATACTAAGATTGCCCCATCCACTGTTGTCAGTTTGCGTAAAGTTACACATACGACCTAGTGTAGATAACCCACTTAAACTTAGTGCGCTGCCGTTTGGAAAGTTGCCAGGTGAAGGAGGAACAAGTTTACCCAATACTTGATTAAGTTTTGCAATACCATCTGTAACAAACGTTGTAGTTGTTAACGTGACTGCATTACTAACCAGTTGTCCACTGGTGTTTGGTCCAAGTTGTATCAGATTACCAAATAGGTCATTGCCAATGGTAGTATCAACATATGCTTTTGTAGCAGCATCATTTGTATAGATTGGAGTAGCGATATTTCCAATACGTTGATTACTAGCATCAATATTACCACTATAAGAATATAAGAACAAATTACCCGTTGTTGCAGCAACAGTGTTATTGTTTATGAAAACATTGCCTAGTGTGGTCGTGCCATTTACTGAAAAAGTGTTGCCTGGTGTGTTGTTAAGGATACCAACACGACGGTTATTGGTATCATAATACATTAAATTGCCATCAATAATAAGGTCAACATTAAATCGGAGAAGGTTGTCCTTCAACATATTTCCGCCGATTTTACCGATTACTGCCATCTTTTATACCCTATTTTTATATTTATGGAAAAATAATTTTTAACTTTTTATAAATAATAGTGTAGGTCACGGGTTGCAGCCCCACCTACTCTATGTTTAAGAGGAACACAGCGCAATGGTATTTACCAGCACTAATCCGCCAAGCGGATATTATGTATATGCTTATATAAGAGCATCGGATTTGACTCCCTACTATATTGGAAAAGGTTACAAAAATAGAGCATGGTCTAAAAACCATTTGATATCTTTACCAAAAAATAAAAATAACATTATTATTTTAGAACACAATTTAACAGAAATAGGTGCATTAGCAATTGAAAGACGAATGATTCTTTGGTATGGCAGAAAAGATATGAAAACTGGTATATTAAGAAATAAAACGGATGGCGGTGATGGAACAAGTGGGGCTATTCAATCTGAAACAACTATTGAAAAAAGAAGAAAATCAATGATTGGAAAGCCAAGTTTATTAAAAGGTAAAAAACAATCTCCCGAACATATTAAAAAAGCAGCAGATTCTCGCAGAGGATGTAAACAATCAAAAGAATCTAATGAAAAAAGATCAAAGGCGCATACAGGAAAAAAACATACATCCGAACATATTAAAAATGCTGCATTAGCAAAACGAGGAATTAAACAATCCAATGAACACAAATTAAAAAGATCAATTGCACAAAAAGGTAAACATTGGTGGAATGACGGAAAAAAATCTTATTTTACAAAAGATTGTCCAATAAATTGCGTTAAGGGTAGGTTATCAAGTACCTGGTAGATTTGCATCCGTAGATGAAAATTTATGGAAAACAACAACACTATAAGTTGCAGGTGGAGGGTTAGCAAATATAATATTTGCACCAGAAAGTGTAAAAGCATCACCTGGATTTTGTTGAACATTGCCAACAAATACTAAAATACTGTTTTGATCTGGTGGAGTATAACTTAGTGTATAGTTAGTAGTCAATCCATCACCAGTAAACGTATCTTTGTAAATGGTAACATTACCAAGAATAGCGATACTTTGCCAGGCATTATAATAAATTTCAAAACGTTGTGTGTCAGTATTGAAACGAATCTGCCCATTTACAGGTGTGGATGGACGATCACTTGTAGCACCAAGCGGCAATCTAATTGCAGTGCTACCTGTTTGCAAACTTGCATTTTTAAGTAAACGTGCCATTATAGTGAAATATATCCTACAGTTGCAGTCAAAGATGGGCTTGCATTACTATTAGCATAAAGAGCATCACCATTATTAAGAATGATCTTTTCACTTGCTACAACTAGAGTATCACTTGTTGTAATCGCATAGTTTGCATAAATTTGATTGTAAGTTTGTGCACCAACGCTGCTCTGTGAAGAGGGAACAATATAAAGATTGGCTAACTTAGTTGATCCGCTTACATTGCAGAAATAAAGGAGAGTAACAACAGTTTGTCCGCTGCTGGTATAAATTGCAGTTGCTGTGGTTCCGAGATTTGCATTTAATATTGCCATTTTATTTCCTTACGCTCCAAATATCAATGCCAACACTGTGGCTTTAGTTTTAGTTATCAATTCATCACCAGTTCCGCTATTTACTACATACAAACCAGTGCCACCACCGCCCACAGTATTTGCAAATATCTGTGTGGTACTTGCAACATTGCTTGGTGCGGTTGATTGATAACTTAATTTTAATACATCGTTAATATAAACAACGCCATTAGCAGATACAAGTGTTAAGTCTTGGCTAACACCAGTTGCATAAACATTTCCGTTACCAATATTTGTTCCAAATACGCTTAAGTTACCACTGCCAAATGTAAAACTATTACTACCAGCAAGTGCATTTGCATTATTATATTGAACAGCAGTATTATATCCAGCAGCAGCCACACCACCACTTGCTGATGCAATTTTAGAAAACGTTGTGCCGTCATTGGTTAATTGCCAATAACCAAGTGACTCACTCCACTGAATAGAAACATTTGGAGAAGTTCCACGATCAACAGTGATGTTTGCGCCTTGTGGATTAGGTGCATTTGCGCCACTTAATCCAGCGTTCATAATAATAGAGTTATTGGTAATAGCAAGATCGTTGGTAGAAGTAGTATTTGTATTACCCGTTACATACAAATTACCATAGATATATACTGGGTCAGCAATAATTGTATAACCGCCGACGCCACCACTGCTGTTTGTAACTCTTTTGACACTAGTCATTTAATAAATCCTACCAGAATATTTATGCGAAGGTGATTATATAAAAAAATAGCAGCCCGTAGGCTGCTATTATATCTGTTATTTTGACGTTTATTATGCGCCTGGAATGCGAACAGTAGTAGCAGTTGGGTCACTAAATGTCCACTGATACTTGCTACCATTGAAATCTACAACAAACTTGTTAGATAGACGAGCAGCATAACCACCGCTATAGATACTTGCTTGGTTGAATAAGTTACCAACTGTTTGTGCAATTCCTAATGATACGTTAGCGTTTGACTGACCAGTAACTGTATTTGCAGTAACAGATGCAATTTTTACGTTACCAGTAATACCAGTTCCACGTAGATAATCACCGACACCTGGTGTTTTTGGACCAGTTACGTTTGCAGTTAGATAAGTTACATAAGCATATGTAGTGCTGCCACCAACATAAACGTTTACGTTAGCATATGAAATAACTGCAGTATCAACACCGATGCTCATTGAACCAGCACTTAGGTTTGCATTTGGAATGTTTGCAAGAGTACAAACACCTAATAGATTTACTACGCCAGTTGTAGTTAAACTTGGATTTTGATTTGTTGCAGTGAAGATATCACCAACACCTGCACTTTGTGGACCACCGAGGAAAGCCCAGTTTGTAGTGCCAACACTAGTAATAACATAAGCATTGCCAACAGTAATTGCTTCATCTTGAATAGTAGTAACATCGTTGACTAAGAACTTACTCTTGCCTTTTGAACGCAATAAACTACCAAGTGCAGGAACAGATGCGCCTGCTACATAAACGTTTGCACGAACTTGATTTCCACTAATTGTTGTTAGACCGCCAGTACCACCGATAACATTGTTGGTGTCCGCATATTGGTTTACTGTTGCGCTCTTCTGAATCTTAAATTTTGCCATTTTATTCTCCTTGTATGACGTTCTAGGTCAACGGTTGGCTTTCCGTAGTCTTAAACGACAAGGTATTTATGTTATGATGGAGCGGCACCATTATATCTGGTTAGCCAATAGCTTGCGTTTTGATAATGTTCTAATTGTGATAATGCTCTTGTATAACAATGTGCTGCTGCGATATCGCCATAAAATGCTGGCGATGTTTGTGTAGCACCAATGACGGGAGTAGTAGGATTTTGTCCAACTGCGTTAGTGGCACTTGCACCAACTAGCGCACCATTTACATATATTTTCCATCCAAGTCCTGTATCAAATGTTGTGCTTACATAATACCAAGTGTTTAATGCTACTGTTCCAACATTTTGCGCCACATCAGTATAAGACGAAGTTAAATGGTTACCAGCACAGAAAACATTTTGACCATTGTTAAACCAAGTTGTGTCTCTGGCTTCTTGACTGCATTGCAAATACCCTGGTCCAAATGGAGCAGCAACAGTATTATGCCCACGAATGACTGCACCTTTACTATAACTAACAGAACCGTTCATAATAGCACTTGGTGCTTTTGCCCAAACATTGCCAGCCGTTGTAAAATATGCTTGAGTAGTCCCCACGTTGGTTACGCTTGGTATGGCAACATTGCCAGTGCCACTACCATTATAAAAAGTAAATGTATAACTATTCTTACTGTCAACCCAAGTATTGGCTGATGCTGAATAGTTCTGCATATCAAGATTGTATAAGATACTATCGTTTACAATAGCATCGTAACTACTGATATTCCAATTACCGCCAATATTCCAACCGCTTGCTACATTAAATGTCATTGTTAATCCTTAAAACGGTTTTATTGCTGAACTTTGTGTAATAGTTCCATGTAGGGTAACGGTCTGTGTACCACTAGCATCACCAGTCACGCTATCACCAAGCATCAAGTATTGCGTATTTGTAATAGCGGTCAGTGCTGCACTAGGAACGGTTATACTAGTTGAATTAGGATCATATGGATTAGAACCAACAACTACACGCAAATTAGTCATATAACCTGGCCAGTTTTGACCATAATATGTTCCAATATCATTAGTTGGATTTGAACTAGTATAATAATTTATATTATTTGTTTGAACTCCGCTTGTACTTCTTGCAGCAGTGCCACCAACTGTACTTCCTAAAAATAACGTTTCTTGGTTACTGCTATTTCTTACAAGTGCAAAGTAATACCACTTATTTGTAGTCATAGTAGGCACAGTATAAGATAATGCTCCTCGTCCGCCATAACTATCTGTTGAGATAGTTGTAGAATTGGTAACAAATAAACTTAAACCATAATCACCGTTAGCACCCATTATACCATAAGCATTAGTAAAGTTAGGCAATTGAAACCAACCTTCAATGCAATATGATCCACTAGCAATAGAAATACCTGGACTTAAACTTAAGTAGGAACCGCCATGTCCTGAACTTCCGCCAGCAAAAATTAAACTACCAGCCAAACCAGGTTTAGTATCAACAATATAGCCAACATTAGTAAGTTGCACACCAGATATAATCATATTACCAATCTATTCTCAATTGACGAACCCAGTGTTGAGAGTTAGAGCCGCCCGTTATCCCAGTTACACCGAAATAGTTACCTGCTGGACTCCAACTTGATATGTTTACAGACCCTTGGTATGCTTCATTCAAGTATATTTCTAACATACGAGCACCATTTTGTATTTTGCGTATTTTTACAGTAATATTGTAGAAACATACGTAAGTGGCATTCCAAACCCTAATTCCACTTGGCAAATAGTTACTTGCTTCTTCGTTAATAAATGGTATAATATACTGAGTTCCCGCTACATATATTTCCCATTGGTTGCTATAATAATGGTTATAAACGTGAATACCGCCAACATTGGTTGCCTGTGAAGTAGGAACTGCACTACATCCTAAGAAAATATATTGACCATCTGCGCCATTGCCGCCACCAGCACCAACCGATGCGGTAATAACCATATCATAATTATAGTTGACTGTACTTGAATTCCAATAGATATTACCATTTTGGGTATTTGTTGCTGGTGTTAACTTTAATCCATATGCTTGGGTCGCATCCCAAGATGCATTGCCACTTATACTACCACTTGGAGTAAATGATGTTAGTGATGCGTTAGTATTTGCTTGCCAAGTATCCCACAAGAAACGTGTTTGCATACCACTTGTTCCAGTTGCAATAACATTGCCTGCAGTAATGTTACCTGTAACACTTGTATTGCCAGTTACAGTGACATTTGGCATTGTTACCATACCAACATTACTAAACACACTTGAGTATGTGCCAGCAACGATAGTTACGTTGCTGCTTGTGCCGTAAATGTTACTAGCCTGTAAGTTTGCCTGAATACCAGTTAATGCCGAACCATTACCAACAAAATAACCAGCATTTACGTTACCAGTTGTGGTAATTGGATTAGCGTTGCTCGTATTGATGCTACCATTTGGATAAATCACCATCTGAGCAGCACCGTTGTTATAGAAACTCAACGGTAGATAAGTTCCGCTGCCATTAACACCACTTATCAACTGAACATCAGTATTACCATTGGTAGCAATAAGAATCTTACTTGCATTGTTGGCATTAGTAGTATTTGTGTTTATTGCTTGCCAACTTGCACCAGTTGCAGTTCCAGTTGGTGCAGCATAGATGCCAGTTGTAGCATTAGCAGTTGTAGTCTGGAAGAATGTTCTATAAGCAACGTTAGAGTTAGTAAAGTCGCCTAACACATAACTGTTACTTGGCATAATGATATTACCAGGAACAGTTATGTTGCCATCATATGTGCTAAATGTCCAATTATATGCTTTGCTAGTAGTAATATTTTGATTATAATTACTTAAAATTACAGTAGAACCACCGCCCGGTAGTGAAAGAATATCACCATTCTTATAACCTGTGCCAGGATTAGTTACAACAAGTGAAGCCTGTGATACATAACCACCAACAGAACTATATGATGCGGTCATACCACTACCATTACCACCTGTAAGTGATTGGTTACTATAAGGAGGACTATTATATCCACCACCAATGCCATAAAGTGTTATAATATTATATAAACCATAAGTGCGTATTGATAGATTGGAGTTAGTGGCTGCTATAATATTTCCAAGATTAGTAAGAATAATATTACCAGCACCAACGTTGCCTGTATAAGTTGGCAGATAACCTGCTACGTTAGCATTAGCAAATGTTCCAGTAATAGTAGATGCTAGTGTAGCATTATTGTTATACCAATAGAAACCATTGGCATACATGTTTGTATTTGCTACCATATTACCAGCGGTTACATAACCAGTTCCACTGATATTGCCACTTGCACCACTGCTTAGTGAAAGATTGCCAGCAGAAATGTTACCGTTATAAGTTACCAAATATGCAGCAACGTTTGTGTTGCTGTATGTAGAACCACCGCCCGTAATACCTGTTAGATAATAGCCATTACCAAGATAGAAATTAGCGTTGACATTGCCAGCATAGGTTGGCAAATAAGCAGCCACATTGGTATTGCTATAAGTTGAACCACTCGTAATACCTGTTAGATAATAACCATTACCCGTAAAGAATGAGGCATTTGAATTGCCACTATATGTTGGTAAGTAAGCAACAACATTACTATTACTATATGTTCCGCCAATACCAAAAAGTATGCTTACACCGTTAGCATAAAATACACCACTATTCGTTATAACATTACCAAGATTTGCTGTTATGGCAGTTGCAGTTGGAAGATATTGTCCAACATTTGTATTACTATAAGTTGAACTACTAAATGGCGCACCATTGTTATACCAATAATAAGCGTTAGCATAAACTGCTGTTGTCGCCTGAACATTGCCTGCTTTAACATTACCGCTATAAGTTGGCAAGTAAGCAGCAACTTGTGTGTTGCCGTATGTTGCCGACAGACCTGTTAGATAATAACCATTGCCTGTAAAGAAGTTTGCGCTAACATTGCCACTTGCTGTGATATTACCAGCAGTTAAGGCACCGCTGTAAGTTGGTAGATATGTTGCAACGTTTGCATTGCTATAACTAAATGCGCCATTGATAACACCAACAAGTGTATTATTAATACTTACAACATTTCCTTCTAGTACTGTTACACGTGAATTTGTTGAAACAATGTTTGCAGTCATTGTTGCATTTAAGTTAGTTGCATATGTAGTTACTGCGCTATTTGCAGTAACAATTGCACTATTTGCAGCCGCAACATTGGCATTGAGAAGAGCAATTTCACTTTCTTGTAGAGCAGAATTACTGATAAGTGTATTCAGTGTGGTTGCCTGACTTGCAGCATTACTATAAAGAACTGTGATATCATTTGCCTGACTCGCAGCATTAGTGAATAGTGTATTGATGCTTGTAGCAAGTCCACTTACATTTGTGAATAGTGTATTCACATTGCTTGCAATAGTCGCAATATTACTTTGAATATTAGTAATGTTTAGATTAGCCGCATTTAAGTTTGCATTTAGTGTTGTAATAGAACTATTTGCTGCTTGAATCTGTTGTATAGTAGCAAATCCACTGCCTGCTTGGATAGTAGCAACAGTACCTGCAAGATTAACCACCGTGCTGTTTAGAGTAGATAAACTGTTTGCCTGAGAACCCGCATTTGCATAAAGCGTATTGATATCGCTTGCCTGACTTGCAGCATTTGAAATAAGCGTAGAAATAGCACTGTTTGCAGCCACCACATTAGCATTAACAGTTGAGATAGCACTGTTTGCAGCAGTTATATTAGCATTGATAGTTGTTATCAAATTTGCTTGGCTTGCAGCGTTACTATAAAGAGAGATAATTGTACTATCAGTTGGAAGATAAGCAGAAACTGTACTATTACTATAGGCTGCATTGCCATTAACAAACAATGATCCATTTGAAACCTGAACTGGAGTTCCAGCAATATAAATTGTGTTATTGCTTACATATAGACTCTTCCATTGATTAGTAGGACTTCCCAAACTATAAGCAGCATTTCCAAACGGAATAATATTACCATTTGTAGTAACATTTCCATTAGCAATGAAACCATTGCCGTACTTAAATCTACCTATCTCATTTACTGGAGCATCTCCACCAACAGCAAATACGATATCATTTGGCTGATCAATAGTAGCAATAAGAAGTTTTCCACCTTCTACAAGTAGATAGCCGTCATCTGGTCCATCTAGTCCACCACCAGCATTAAATGTACTGCTATTAATGCCAAGGTCAATATAATGAGTTGTTTCAGTTCCATCATTTGATGTTAATACAACGTCAGTACTTGCACTATTTCCGTTACTTTTATTCTGTAATAAGAATTGAATATATGTATTTTGTTGGTCTGCATATGTAAGTTTAGCATTTGATGGAACGAACGTTGGAGCAAAGCCAATTTGAGTTGTGTATGGAGAGAATCCAGAAATGGTTAAATTACCATTTATAATAGTATTGGTAAAACCAACTGATCCATTTCCATCACCACCTGCTGATATAAATGGTTTTCCATTTGCAGACAAATAAACTTGTATAGTATTATAACTGTCAAGAGTATGGAATACACCGCTATCACCGAATACACCATTGCTAAATGCAAATCCATTACTATAACCAGGAATTGCAGTGCTTATAAATTTATAAGCACTCATATTACCGCTATAAGTTGGCAAGTATGCAGCAACATTTGTATTATTATAACTTGTTTGAATACCAGTTAGATAGTATCCATTACCTGTATGATATGCAGCATTTAAATTACCGCTATAGGTTGGTAGATAAGAAGCAACATTTGCATTACCATAACTTGTAGTAATACCGCTTAGATAATAACCATTACCTGTATGATATGCAGCATTTGAATTACCGCTATAAGTTGGTAGATAAGCAGCAACATTTGCATTACTATAACTTGTTTGCACACTTGTAAGATAATATCCATTACCTGTAAAGAATGCAGCATTTGAATTACCGCTATAAGTTGGTAGATAAGCAGCAACATTTGCATTACTATAACTTGAAATAATGCTACTTAGATAATAACCATTGCCTACATAATATGCTGCAGTAAGATTTCCACTGGCAGTTATATTGCCACTCGCAACAATGCTATTAGCATATTCTGTCTTGGAAACAGTTTCATAATTTGTAGTTACAATGTTACCAGTTACATTTAAGTTACCAGTTACTGTTAGGTTACCATTTACAGAGAAACCATTACCATACTTAAAACGACCCATTTCATTGCTTGGGGCATCGCCACCAACAGCAAATACAATATCGTTAGGTTGGTCAATTGTAGCAATAAGAAGTTTTCCACCTTCTACAAGCAAATAACCATCATCTGGTCCATCTAATCCACCACCACCATTAAATGTGCTACTATTAATGCCCATATCAATATAATGAGTTGAGTCAGAACCGTCGTTAGATGTTGCTACAAAATCAGTACTTGCATTATTTCCGTTACTTTTGTTCTGTATTAAAAATTGAACAAAAGAATTAACTTGATCAGCAAATGTTAACTTTGCATTTGAAGGTTTAAATGATGGGGCAAAACCGATTTGAGTTGTGTATGGAGAAAATCCAGAAATAGTCAGATTACCATTTACAATAGTATTATTAAAACCAATTGCTCCATTTCCATCACCACCTGCTGATATAAATGGGTTTCCATTTGCAGACAAATAAACTTGAATTACGTTGGCATTATCAAGAGTATGAAATACACCACTATCACCTGTTGTTCCATTACTAAATGAAAATCCATTATTATAACCAGGAGCAGCAGTATTAATAAAATTAGTAGACTGTGCCGAACTTGCTACAATTTCACTACCAGTTAAATTTATATTACCGTTTACTTTAAGATCACTATCTATTACTAATCTATTAGTAACGTTAGACCAATGAATAGTAGTATTACCGATACCTATGGTTGATACTAAAGCATTTCCAATAAACGCATTAGCCCAAACATTAGATACATTACCTAAAGTAAAATAATTATTGACACTCGGATTAACATTAGCATAGATATTTGAAACTGCAGCATTAACATTAGTATAAAGTATTTGTTGACCACCAGGCGTTACACCATCCATGATGTATACGTAATCTGTTGTTTCATCAATGACCAATTCACCATTGTGTCCAACAAGATTACCAATTTGAAGTGGGCTTATTTTACCAAAATAACGACGCAGTGCCATGTGTAAATCCTATTATCTTATATTTACCATAAATTGAATGATTGTTTACCTATGTTTTAACGCATAGCAGAGAAGTATATAATGCAGTCAAATTTATGTTGCACTGCATATAAATACGTGATATAAAAGAACATACCTCATGGAGAAAACAGATGCAGACCCTCATAAACAGCATAGCAAGATCAATCACACAATATAATCGTTATCGTCGTACATTTCGTGAATTAAGCAACCTAACCAATCGTGAACTCGCAGATATTGGCATTGCACGTTGTGATATTTCAAATGTCGCTGCTAATTTAGTTAGTCGTTAATTTTTTATTAAAAAAATTAAGGTAATAAAAAAGCCCCTTTTCAGGGGCTTTTTCTTTGTTAGAATTAAACTCAGTATTACTGGAATGAAAGGTTAGATACAGAGATTTCACTTAGGTAATCAGCAGCGTTACCGAAGCTGCTTGCTACGTTAGTCAATTCGATGTAACCATAACGAGTCATGAAGCCAACAACTGGTTCGAATGTTGATGGATCAAGGATAACACCACTTGACATTAGAGGGATGTATGGGCAATAGAACGCAGCAGCATCTGCTTCGCTTGTACCCTTATAACCAACTAGTACTGGGATGGTATCAGTTGCATAACTGTCAACGTAAATACGCATTGCGCCATTTAGAGTACCAACGAACTTAGTGTTTGTTGGGGCTTCAAAAGCACCTTCAGTAGTACGAGCGAATGCTGAAGTAGTTGCAGACTGTAGAACAGTCAATGCAGCACTTGAAACAACAGCCCAGTTACCTGCGCCACGACGAGTACGCTGTGCAATTAGGTTAGCAGCACGGTTGATTAGAACTGCTAGAGCAGCATGTTCGTCACCAACGAATGTTGCAGTACCACTTACAGTAGCCTGATTGAAAGTAAATTCAGTTGCAGCCAATGAACGTAGGCTGTAAAGAATTTCTTGATCAATTTCAGCAGTGATTTCTTGAGCCAAAGCAGCCATGATTTCTGCTTCGATATCTAGACCATGCATTGCTTGAGCGTCTTGAGCAGCTTCAAAAGTCCAACGTGCTGATAGCTTACGAGTCTTAGCTTCAACAGGTTGCTTTAGAATCTGAACGTTCAAACGACGACCAGGTGTACCTTCGAGTGCAGCAGTATATCCTGCACGACCGTCAGCACTATTTGAACCAGCAGGAGCGCCTGAATAACCAGAAGCGATCTTGAATGGTGAAAGTGCTTCGTCACCAACAGCAGCGTTAGTACCGAACTGTCCAGTACCATTGCTTGTGAAGCTATCAGCATAACGAACACGTAGAGTGTGAATCTGTGCTACAGGTCCAGTCATTGGCTGTACACCAACGATTTCGTTGGCAATAACAGTCGGCATAACACGACGGATAACAGGTAGAATCACACGGTTTAGAGTGGCAACGTTGCCACTTGCAGTTGCACCACTTGATGCATTTTCTGCTAGATACTTCTTGGTATTTTCCAATACCATTGACATTGTAGTACGACGATTACCGCTTAAGCCTTCCAATAGGGCTGATTTGGTTTCGTCCCAACGTCCTTCAATTAGTTCTTGTGTCATAGGGTCTTCTCCAATTAATATTTAGTTTCTTATTAGTCCAGCCAGACGCTTCATTTCAATAATATTGTTTGAATTCTGATCTGCTTTCACAGTACGATTGCCAGTAACTTCAACTGTGCTTTCTGTAATAGGTTGCTTTGGGGCAACTACTGCTGCAGAACCACTCATTACTGGGTTCAAATACTTTTTAAATGCTGCGTCTAATTTATCTGTTGGGACTGATTCCAGCAGTGTTGACATCACAGCGGCTTTTTCTTTGCTTAGCGGACTAAGCAAATTGTTGAGTTTGCCTTTTCTATCGATATTTTCGTTGATTCGGCGTAGTTCTTCATTTTTCTTCTTAACTTCAGTCATTGCACGTGCTTCTGAATCACGAGCCTCACTGATTTGACTTGCCATAAGAGCAATCTTACCAGTTAATTTCTTGATATCTGCACGTTCGTTAAGATAACTTGAACCAAATTCAGTTGCAAAGGCTTCAAAAATCTTGCGACCGAAGTTATTTTCTTTTGCTTCCTGAATATCAGTTTTTAGTTGATTTAGTTCTGAACGTAGATGTGTAGTAATTGTGTTCTCTACAAGTGAACTTGCTTTCTTTACAAAACTATCACGAAGAGTTTCCAACTTCTTACGACCTTCTGTAACTACTGCTACCTTAGTAGCAGCAAGGTCTGCTTTGTCTTGAGCAAATTCTGAAATTTCATTACGTAGGTTTTCAGCAACAAATGCTTCCAACTTAGCAATAGTCTTTTGCATAGCAACACGGTCACTGCGAAGTTCTGAAATTTCACGAGTTAATGATTCACTCAAGTAAGAATCAAAATTCTTAGCCTTGCTTACCATTTGCTGTGTGAACTTTACACGATCTTCGCTAACTAATTCACGCTCTGCAGCGATCTTGCGAACTTCTGCAGTTAGTGATTCGTTAACCATCTTATCCAGAGCCTCTACCATAACAGCACGGTCATGTGAATAGCGACCTGCCATTTCGTCACGGATTTCTGTACGAATTTCTTCACGAGCCTCGTTGAGTTTAGCATTCCAGCTTTCCTCTAGTGACTTGCGAGTATCTTCGTTCAGGATACCGTTATCAATTAATGGTTTTAGAGCTTCGAACATTAATAATTCTCCTGAACTTATATCTTTAATTCAGTAATAAACTTGCGAACTTCTTGTTGCAAGTATTTCTGAACTCGTTGATCTTGATTTAAATCTTTAGCCATATCCAGTATACGTTGTCCACCATTCATATTCATCAGTCCTTCATAGACTGCAGTTGGGTAGGCATTAGGTGCACTGGGTTGTGCTACTATATCAACAGTAACGATATCAAAATCGCTTACTGCGCCGTCGTGTTCATTAACATTACCTGATCCACGACTGCTTACTCCTAGTTTAACACCACTTTCTAACATGGTGCGAACCAAATTGCCCATTGGTGTAGGCAAAATCTTCATCTTTCCATAACCGTTTGGTCCATCTAACCACATTTCTGTAATCATATGACTTACACGATCAAGATTGATACGTAGGTTGGTTGGGTGATCTACTTCACCCAACACACTGTAACCTGTTTTAACTTGCTTGTTTAGCGTTTCAATCGCACGACTGATTTCGCTAATTGGATACACACGTTGGTTGGCGTTTTTAACACCACCCTGTATGCAGATGCCCTTTAGATAAAGGTTTTTACCTTCATCGCTGTGGCTCATTTCCATCATAGCCTGATCGTAACTGAGATGCTCTACAAGCAAATTATTCATTTTCTTTCCTTATTAGCGAGGTAACACGTCTTTCTTATTAACGTTTGGACCGCCGCCAGTTGCAAACTTGCCTTCTGCACTTTGTGGCTTCTTAGCATTTGAGAAACCTTTCTTACCAGCATCGCCACCTGGTGCATTTAGAAACTGACCATTGTGTGGTAGTTTGCCTTCACCTTTGCTATATTCGTTGCTTGGACCTTTGTAAGCCTTGCCATCTGGGTCTTCGTTCTTGTCACCACGAACTAGATTCTTGACAGTGCCGCCCATGTCGTTCTTGCTAGCAACTACGCTCTTCTTCTGAGTTGAAGACTTGTAACTGTTAACTGCACCAACTGGTGAACCTTCGGTATTGCCTGTACTTGCAACCTTTTCTACGTATTCACGAACAACACCTTCTTCTGCAAAGTCTGGATCATTTGAACCATCATTGTGCTCTGGCTCACTCTTTTCATCAGCCATTAACTTTTCAAACTCAGCCTTGAGTTCGTCGAGTGCATCTTCAAGGTCCATAACACGGTCTTCCATGCCATCTTCACCTTCTTCATGACCATAATCCATGTCACCATCGGTGTCCATGTCATCATCGCCCATGTTCATGTCCATACCATCATCTTCGCCATCCATACCTTCATGGTCAGCTTCAATATCATGCATCATATCATCGGTCTGATCCATGCTATCTGCTTCTTCCATTTCATGACCATAGTTTTCATCCATGTCATCTGACATTTCTTCTGCTACAAGATCATTATAAATTGAACGACTCTTCTCAACAACTAGGTTGTGGAATAGTTCTTTTGCCTTATCTGTTTCATCGTTAATGATGAACTCAATCAATTGTTCGTAACTGCTACGCATATGTTAAACTCCTGTTGGAATATATCCTGTGTTTTTATTTACTATGTAAATCTAAATACTATCCCAAATGACAGTATTTTGACGATTTTTACATTTTTATGAATTGACGTTGATTAAAGTTGTGGACCACCAGCAGCAGGTGCTGCACCATATTGTTTACGTACTTTGGTTATTTGTTCTACATATTCAACATTGCGTTGGTCATTCATTTTACGCAATTGACTAATTTGTGCTAGAGTTAAACGTGTCTTACGAAGATCATGCAATTTTTCAACGCTTTGATCCTGTGATAAATCTTGATAATCACTACTTTGATGATTAAACATTTCACTTAGTACCACGACAATATTACTCCATACCTACTTTATTTAGGTTAAGCGCCACCAAGTGCCGCACCAGCAGTTTGTCCACCACCAGCAGTACCTGCAGCCGCACTTGGAGTACCGCCAGCACCTACCTCACCTGTTGGTGTTACTGGTGGACCACCTAAACCTTCTGCTCCTTGGTCACCCGCTGCTTGAATGTCACTGATAGTATCAAGGTCAGTATTAATACCACCTGGCGTAATACCAACATTGCGCAAATCACTGCCTTGCAACTGACTCTCTGGTGCTTCTTCACCATGTTCTTCATGCCACATACGATCATTTTCAGCCATTTCAAGATCGCTCAGACCAAGATATTTCTTAAGCATAAAACGTTTTGAAAGATACTCAGTTGCAGAAATTTGTTGAAATGCAGCAATGCGTCCACTGTTTAATTCAATATCACGGTAGGCAGCAAAGTTCTGTGGTTCATTAAAACGTATTTCAAAGATAGAGTTATCTAACTCAAATCCACGATACTTCATAAACATCTTAAATTCAGTATCAAACTTAGGTGCCAAATACTTCTGCAGACGCTTGCAATACTCGTTGAATCTAAATTCTTGAATAAGTGCAGTGGTTACTTTACCATCATTGAAGTTACGATCTGAATCTTCTGGACCTGTTGGTAGATACGAACTAGGAATACGAAGTGCACGGAACATCTTGTTAGTAAAGAATCGTAGATCATCAATTTCACCAAGGTTTTGACCACCTGGTAGCACTTCTACTGATGAACCACGACCTTCTGCAGTTTGTGGAAAGAAGAAATCTTCATTCATGCTCATTGGATTATAACTTGCATCCATTAAGTTTTGTCCACCGCCACTTTGTGTTGGAATACGACGCTGATTGATTTCGTTTTTAACACGCTCAACAAATTGCATTGCAAGGTGTGCTGGCATATTTCCCACGTCAATCTTGAACATTCTGCGTTCTGGTGCACGAGAGATACGATAGATTAGAATGGCGTCTTCTAATAGTTCTTTTTGCTTGAATACTTTAAAGATTGCTTCAAACAAACTAACGCCAAACGGCCAGTTAACATCTAAACCTTCGGTCATGCTAAGATGCACAACATGAGCGGCATCTACTGGAAATTCATTATTACCTGCACCAAAGCGTGTGTTTGGTGAGAATACTTCGCCACCTGCTGTATAAGAGCGTGAACCACCCATGTATGGCGCAAATGCATAAGAATCATTTGGACCTGGTGGTCTTGTGATAGTATTATTTTGTAAATTAGGATTTAAATCACGAATATAATAGATTTCAGGCTTTTTACCCTGTGATTCATTGACGATAACTTTAGATACACGATTCATTTCGCTCCAATACCACTTATAGGTTTCTGGATCACGAATGAATACTTGGTCGCCATACTTTAGTGTATTGCGGAAAATCTTAAACATACGAACATCAAATTCGTTTAGGTTATACCATGCAATAAGTTGTTCTTTAAGAATCATTTTCTCATTGTCAGTGGCTTCTTCATGGAAATGAATATCAAAGGCAGTGCGAGTATCTTCATTAACCTGTGTGCAGAACTCTGCAAGAATATCAAGTGCAGCATTGACTTCACTGTCCAAATCCATGTTCTCATACTGAGTATAACGATCAATACGGTTAGGATGTCCACTATAAACATCTGGCAACATGCTTTGATAGTTGCGATAAGCAGCATTTGCCTGTGAACCAAGATAATTATAACTGCTATAATCTGTTACGCTGCCATTAACAGGACTATATGCCCCATCACTTACAATACGCCAGTGTTTTTTCCACGACATGTATAGTTCCTCTTATAGGATATTTATAGTTATATTGGGCTATTACATAATTCTAACACTAGTATCTTTAGTGTATTGCACAACATCTTTGGTGGCACTGATTAAATCATCAATTTTTGAGTTTAATAACATTAATAAATCACTACTCATATTTGAAGAGTTGTTTGAAACCGTACTTTGTAGCAATGCCTGTGCAGGATCAACTGTAGGTAAACCTGCTAATCTTTGAAGTGCAGTTGCAAATTCTGGACTACTTACACCATCTGGTAACGGTATTACAGCCTCACTGCCATGTAGTGTTGCTGGAAAACCGCTTGTTGGTCCATTTACAATACCGCCACGAGCAAGTTGTGCTCCTGTTCGTGCTAAAAATTCTTTTGTTCTTGGATCATCAGGATGTGCTTGTAACCATGCAAGAGCATCAGGGGGTGCATCATGATCAGGGTCAAGTCCACCTGGTGTCCCACTAATCATAGTAGCAAAACTTGCTAAATCTTTGGTATCAATATTTCTTTGTTGAGATAAAGCAGCAGCAGCAACTCCACTAGATGCATCATTTGTAGAATTAAATGTTTGACTTAAATTTGTTCTTCTAGATGCAGCACTGTCACTTCCATTAACCTCTGAATTTTCTCCTGTTTTTTTCTTGTTCTCACCCATTACCATATCAACAAGTGAACCAAATCCTTTAACTAAATTCAAAGTTACTACATTTAAATCTTTTACAGTAGTAAGATATGCGGGCAATACTTCGTTTAATGCTTTTTGTGTTTCAATCATAAGTTTCATACCATCACGTTCACTTTCAGCAAGTTTGACGGTAGTTGGGTCTGTTGTTGCCATTCCTTTTTTTACAGTATCAATCAATTCTTCTACATTAGTTTTTTGTGCTGCTACTAACATTTTTCTATCTCTACCTATAGCCTCTGCAGTAGCGCCAATCTCACCACCCAAAATGCTGCCAGCACGAGCAAAATCTTTAATTCTCAGTGATTCGGTATTAGCGGCATCTGCATATTGCTTTAGAATACGAACTCCTGTTTCAGCACCAGCAGTTCCATTATTTGCTGCAGCAACGGCAGCATCTGCCATTGCTTTATATGCAGGCACTTGTTGCGCAATCATGGCGCTTTGTTGACTTGTTATTGCGCCACCACTGACCATCATTTCTTTAGCTATTGCCTGAACTGATTCAGGCAGTGCCATCATTTGTGCACGGATAGCATCTGCTTCTTCTGGACTTTTATCTGCTAGAAACTGCTGATATGCTAAATCTTTTTCAGCAGTTTCTTGTTTTTGCATCAGTGTCTTTGCATCTTGTCCAGTGATATCTGCAATTATTCTTAAATTTTTTGCATAGTCCATTGTTGCCTTGGCAACCTGAGCATCACTGGCAGTACCACTTTTAGCTAACCTAGCACCTGTTTGTGCAATCAATCCTGGTATTTCTTGAAGATTAAAACCTAATTTCTGCAAAGATTCTGTATCAATTAATTTGCTTACTTTTCCTATTTTACCAGCAGCCGCAGTCATATTACCACCAAACAACACCGCAGCTTCACTGTTATCTTTCATAGATTGTGCAAAAAGATCAGTAGTTATACCAGCATTATATGCTGATTCTTGTAAACCACTAACACCATTGGCAAATATTAATCCACTTTCACTTGCTGTTTTAAATGAACTTGCTAATTTTAAAACTTCTGCATCAAGTACTGGTTTAATAGCCATGACAGTATCACTGAGACCTACTGCACCAGCTTCAATCGCACCACCAATAAATGGTATAGAACCTAATGCTTTACCAGCAGCCTTAACTGCAGTAGTAAGCAGTGTTAATCCAACACTTGAAAAATTTAATGCTGCATCTAATCCACCACTGCTTTTTTGATAGGCTGATACTAATCCACCTACTGCAGTGCTTGCGGCTTTCATACCATCACTTAGATATTTGTTGTATAATGTTTGAATTCGTAAACCTTGCTCACGTACTCGAAAATCTGCTTCTATTTTTTTCCTTAATTTGTCATTATCACCGGCAGCGGCTAATGCTTTATCACGAAATTCTTGTAACGCTACCCTTACTTCTCCAAAACTAGCATTGCCATCTTTATAGGCTTGAGTAAGATATTGTAAACTTTGAGTTGCACCTTTTTGTATACGATTTCTAAGTTCAGTTTCATTTTTAAAACCTATACCAGCATTTCTTTGGTTTAAAGTTCCACTTTTTACTGCATTATCTAATTGTAACAAAGATTTTTCAAGCGTACCATAGGTATCGTTTATCTTTAAGATTCTTTCTTTAATATCTTCAACATCTTTATCACTGATAGCCATTTTTTACTCTTCTAAATAACTGCATACTATATAACATAGCACATCAATTATTTATGGAAACAAAAAATGCAAAATTCTAATCCACTTTTCAAACACTTTCGTCAACCTGCAATCTTCTTGAAACTGCCTAGTGGAGGAAAATACTGGACTCCTAATAGTTTATCTTTGCCTGCATCAGGTGAAGTAGGAGTAATGCCTATGACAGCAAAAGATGAAGTAATGCTACGAACACCAGATGCACTTATGAATGGACAGGGTGTTGTAAGTGTAGTTGAAAGTTGTGTGCCAGCAATAACTAATGCTTGGGGTTGCCCAACTATTGATATTGATGCTATATTGATAGCCATTAGAATTGCCACATACGGCGATGATATGGATATAGACAGTAAATGCCCTAATTGTGATAACGAAAATAGACATCAAATGAGTCTAGGTCCATTATTAATGAAAGTAAAAAGTCCAGATTATTCAACTTCTATTGAGATTGAAGGATTAATTTTTAAATTTAAACCACAAAATTACTTACAGAGCAATAAATCTAACTTAATTGACTTTGAAGAACAAAAAATAATGCAATTAGTAGGCGACGAAACAATTGACGATGAGACTCGCAAGGCACAATTTGATTTACACTTACAAAATGTAGTTGATATTGGAAATACACTTATTTCAAATCAAACCGAAAGTATTACTACTGAAGAAGGGATAGTAGTAACTGATTCAAATCACATAAGAGAATTTTATAAGAATACAACAAATAAGATTATTAAACTTGTGCAAAATAAAATTGCTGAAATTAATAGTGTTATGTCTATTCAACCAGCACATGTTTTTTGTGAGGCTTGTGAAAAAGAATATGATGTAAAAATTGAATTTGATTATGGAAATTTTTTCGAGCCGCTATCGTAAACCTTTCTCATGATGAAATCATGTCGCTAGTGGATCAGTATGAAAGTGATATTAAAAAAATAAAATCTAACATCCTTCAAATGTGTTGGCATATGCGTGGTGGTGTTACATATACAGAAGCTATGAATATGAGTGTCACTGAACGAAATCTTATTGCTAAAATTGTTGAGGAACACATGGAAACTACAAAGAAGAGCGGATTGCCATACTTCTAATTACTTCTAATTACTTCTAATTACTTCTAATCTATTATGATAGGCTTCGCCTATCAGTTCACTCGCTATCGCTCGTTCACCTTTCGCTTCGCTCTTTTAATTCTTCTTTATAATTAATCTTTAATGTTTCATATAGATTTGAGGGTTTGTATATAGATTCCATTTCTGGAACCTATATCACCAGAAATGCTTCATATGAGTTTTTCAGGACGATACTAACAAAAAGAACTCATGTTATTGAGCGGAGCGGCTAGCCTGTACTCCCTTAGTCTAGTAGATTATTCCAGCGGATCAGTGATTTATGCCCTTGTTAGCGAACATAATACTGCTGTGGTTGCTTTTTCTCAGAGCCACGTCGTTTTTTGTGCCTTGTCCCTGTTGCCGCAATTATCGGAGTGCTGCCAACCTTCTAGAGTATCTCGTATGGGGGGACTGGTTGCCTAATGTGCCTGAATTGCCTAATAGTAGTTATGCATTTTGTATTGAATTATAAAATTTTTATGACGCCCAAGGATTGTGATCCATGCTTATCTGTATTGCAATTCTGGTATGTGGAATGTTTTCAACGCTGTGAATTTCTTGTGCGTTGAGAATAGTCCATTTTTCAATTGGAACAACAATACTATCTACTTCTATAAGATCACTATAATCGAAAGTCATCATCTTGTCTATATTTTTTATTGTTTTGCTTTCATAAAAAACAGTTTTATGATCCTCGCCGCCACTTTGCAACAAATATATTATTGTGTATTCTCTGGCACGGTCTGTGTGTGGTAATATTGAATGAGCATCATTATCATCAAGTGTAATGGCTAATTCATACTTGTTTGCACCATCAATAATATTATTACGCAACCATGTTTCTAAATCAGGATGCAACATAGTTCGTGGAAATTTTTTATTTAAACTGCTTATAGGACGTGACACCGAGTTAAGATAATACAATAAATCTTGCTTATCGATTAAATTTAATGTTGCATCTATTAGTTCTTGTGGTACCATTGGTAAATTAGGCAATAGTTGATAGTGCATTATTTTCCCTCTAAAGTATTTTCTAATTCTTGATATTTCTTATCCGATGCATGCAATTCTGCCTTGCCAAATTGAGTTACAAAGTTATACCACTTTGAATTGCGGCGAATTTTTGCCATTTCATCCATTACTTTGCTTTCTTCTTCACTTGATAAATTTGCACCAATAAGAATAAACGCATCTTGTAATTGCGGTGAGTTAATAATGCCATGATTATTTTTCAAATAGGTAGGCAATGATTTAAACGTCTTGCCGTTTAAAGTAACATCTTTTTCTGTACCAATAAACAAACAATCTACCTTATCACTATTTTGTGAAACCCAATCTGCGTCTACTAGTGCATAATCAAATTCATTTCCTAAAATTACCTCACGAGTTTTGCCAAGACTTCCAACAGGCACGATACTTGTATTGGTTATATTCATTTTATCAAATATCTTATGCAAAGTATCAGTGTAAATGATAGCCGATGCAACATTTTTCTTGATATTATTGTTTTTAAAGTTATCCCATCCTAGATTAGTTCTGTCACTACGGTAGCACAACGCAATGGTATAATAATACAACTCGTCTAATATTTTAACATTCTTACCATTAATATCAAGATGACATGCTTTATCAAATAATCCCTGATCTGTATTAATATATACAACTTTTTCACCACGTTCAATCTGCGCCTTAACAACAGCACAATTTGGACTATAATTGATATTTGATTTAATATCACTGTCTTGTAAGGAATCTTGCATTACAATGGCAGTTCTACCGCTGGTTCCACCTGGCGGTACTCCTACGGTAATATCAAATGCGTTTGCTGTGGTAATACTGGAAAGTATTAATAATGTTGTAATAGTAGTTTTCATGTGTTATCCTTTTATGTATAAACTATAAACTATTCTTGTTATACTGTCAAATTGTTGGGATAACATAAATCCTAACAGTAATGGCAGTAAATCAAATTTACGCAGTAATAACCCCAATGGTAAAAAAACTGCGCTTAATATAATAAAAAATTGTAATTGATTGGTGATAATTCCAACATATAATACTGCAATAATTAATAAAGCAATACCAAAGTATTTAAAATGTTCCATATATCGTACAATAATTCGCATTAATGTAATAGACAATGGCCAACTTATTGCCACACCAACGCAATTTGCTAGTATAAAAATACTAAAAATCCATACATAGTTTGCAGTTAACCATGTATAATTATAGATTAAACCACGATATGTTGTAAGATCATATAGTATATACTCACTTGCTGTAATAGGTATTGCCAAGCAAAACAATGGTATTAAACTTGCAACTAACCCACTATTATGTCCCGCATCGCTGCTTGCTAGTCCACGAATATCGCCGTTATTATTATAGGTCTTGTGATTGACAAACCGTTCAATACTGTAAGATAAGTTACTGCTTATAACAATACCTAGCATAGGAATAAATCCACAGATAAATCCAATAATTGAACTACGAATAACAGTTGTTACTGGCAATACAAACTTATACGTGATTGATTCAAATATATTATTTTTAATATTTTTACGTTCAAACGCAATTAATGATGGTAAACTATATAAAAATACTAAAAATATAATTGGTGGTATGCCACTGACCAAATAAGAATTATTAAATGTTAAAAATGATTCTCGTGTAATTGAATTTACACCAATCATTCCTAAAACATAACCACATATTAATAATAAAAAACTAATGACATGTTTATTTGAACTTGAAAACACCGTAATTAAGCATGTAAAGATTATAATAAAAAATTGTAATTTGAAATTATATAATAATGAATAGTTATTTCCTATAAAAAATATTATTAAACTAAAAGACACTGCAATTAAACTGCCACAGAAACTTGCAATAGCACCACTGCTTAATGCTTCGCTTGCGTTACCACGACGTGTTAAACTATAACCTTCTTTGGCACTTGGTAAGCAAGTAGGTTCTGTTGGTATTCCTAATAAAGTTGCAGCAGCATTACCAAAATACTGTGTAGTGGTGACCATGCAGATATAAAAAGCAACAATTTCGTTAGCTTGTAATAAAGATAGTAATGGATAAAGTATTATTAATGAAACACTGTTAGATAAACCAGGTACTGCACCAGTGACAGTTCCGGCAATACACCCCAATATTGAAAATAATAATAGATTAAGCATCTAAATTATACCATCGTGACCAAGAACCTACTAATCCATTGTATATTTTTCCACCATTGAAAAACTGCGAATCTATATTTTTTTCAACCCAATGCAATCCAGAAAAATAATCCTGTGATAACTGTGTATTACTATCCCATACCCAACGATACTTTTCTTTTAACACAGGCACGTCTTTTCCAATACTAAACGTATTATCATCCCAATATGGATAGCATGTGTTTCTAACTATTATATAATATAGTTCTTGATTAAACCTATGCTTGCTGAAATTATCATTTATAAAGTCAACACTATATGTTTTATTGATATAATTTTTAACTATGTGAGATTGTTTAATGGTTATAAGTGGAGAATGTGGGCTAATATAGAATGGTTCTAGTGTAAATGGTTGAGGAAGAGTATGTAATTCTTCCCAATTCCATGCATTTGATACATCTAAGAATGCAGATACCCATTTACCGCTATCGTAAAAAATTCTTGGTTTTTCTAGTCCAAGTATAATTGCTATCTTCTTACCACTATCTGCAAGTGTTCGCCATGATTTATTCTCTTGGAAAATCTTTAATTTGTTAATTTGAGCAGAAACTAGATTAGGTTCGGCAGATAGAGTCCATTCTGGATTTTTTAAATCAGTTTTATCAAAGTATGGATTTTCATCAATTTTAGTTACTGTTATGCCTAACCCTTGAACTTTTTCTAACATGCCACTGGCAGAGTGTATAATTTCAAGATTAGTAAGATTTTTGTGTTCATTGTGACTAGTATACCAACAAAAAACCTCATCTAACTTAATATCATTGTTTATAAAAGTTTTTAGGGCATTACTGCTATCACTGCCGCCACTATATAGTAATACAACATGATCATAATTTTCTCTTAGCTGCAATGCTCTTTCTTTATATAACTCTGTCAATGTTTGTGCAGGTTCAATTGTCCAGTCAATGCGGTTGAAAGTATGGTCATGATAATAAAAACGAATATTGTTGGTATTTTTCTGCTGGGCAGCTAAAACACTTTTTACTTTACTAAAAACAATGTCATTGTCTACAAGCCAAAATCCAAAATTATGAACTTGTGGTGGCAGTGTTGTTGGGTCTAACATACTTTAACTTTAACCTACTACTAGTTTTTTGTCAATTTATGTTAGCATAACTGCATACAGCACGGCGTCTCTTGGCTATTTTGCCCGATAAAGGATAACAATCCCTGCGTCGTTTTTTATTGCCGACGCCACTATATGCGGCGTTACAAATTTATTTATTAACTACATGCAAGCGATACAAAATCTTTATTCAACGTCCAAAAACGATCATAATCCATGATTGCCCAACGACGTTCTTTATATTGATAAAGCATATGATTCTCTACAAATAGTGGCACATCATAATAAGAATCAAACTCAACTGCTACAAATTTGCCTTTGCGATTAAATTTCATAATAAGAATATTAAAGTCACCTTCATCACTGGCATCTAACAACTGATCTAACCATACATTTAGCTGCTTACATTCACCACCAAACAGTTGATGGAAGGGAAAATCACCATAACTTTTACATTCTGCATTAAACTTAGGAAAACTTTGACCAGGTATAATGTCACCCTTGAACGAACGAATCTGTCCTTCGTGTAAGAATTGTTTACGTTTGGTGTTAGTGCCACCAACATATGCTCCGCTACCTGGTGCACGAATAAATGTTTCACCATACAAATTAGTAAGGTGCTTGGCAACATCACGTTCCCAACTATTGCCTTTGTTTTTACTTGCGCTTGGCATAATACTTTTTTAAACTCTTTTTAAATTTTTGATTATTGTGACCAGCTTTATCAACAATAATTTGAATAAAATATTTTGGACTAGCGCCTTTTAAGTGAAAATTATCGCTGCTGTGATAATGATTGCGTAAAAAACCTTGTAGTTGACCAGCACGTTGATATGGCATTATTTCTTTAATACTTAAATATTCCCTGTCTTCTGGCCAGCAAAAATTTAAATTTTCATTCCAAATATCTACAGGCACAGGATTTAAACACTTTTGTTTTTGCTCTTTGTATGCATAAAAATGTTTTGAATTTAAACCAGCATTATTTTGATCAAAAATAAAAGTTCTACTGTCTGCATCTTGAAGTGGAATTAGTAAATTATATAAACTTTGATCTTCATCTGCTGGTTTCCAATCACAATGAATATCCCACGGCAAATATAAAATTTGAAAATTTACAGTAGAAAATTCAACTGGAAAATCAAATATAGTTTTGATTTTTTGAAGTAAAATTTTCAAATTTGGTAAATTATCTTCAGTTTCAACATTTGCAAAACTTTTTTCTTTGGCTATTAGTTGATCTTTGAACATACCAGTTTTATTAATAAAATCCTTTGATACGCCATTATTCATACATTCTGATAAAACAGAACTGATATGTTCTCTATCAAAAAAATTTTCATATGTAAACGTATCTTCCATTATATAACCTCTTTATCATTACTTATTTTTTGTGCAAGTTCTTCTATAAATTTAAGATATGAGTAGCTTCTTGGCATTTTATAGCCAAGTTTATATGCAACTTCATGCAATTCAAGTCTATTCAATATTCTATTCTTTAAATTATTATTGCCTACTTCCCAATCAAATATATTACTCATGGAATTATCTGGTATTTTAATATCAAGGTTTTCAATCATATTCATAATTGGCGTATTGTGTAATAGGTGCATTGTAAACCCAAAACTTATCATAAAAATAGTATTGCTGTAAACATATTTTTGATATTTGTGCAAGTATTTTATATTTTCTGCATGATCAGCTTGTGTTTCTGTAGGGTAACCACTAATCATTAAAAAAATATTTGGTATACCCCAATATGCACTTTGCTCTAGGTGATAATCAATATCAGCATTGGAAAATTTCTTTTTCATGTGATTACGCACAGATTCGCTAAAACTTTCAATACCAATGCTTATTTGATTACAACCAGCATAATGCATTGCCTCATAATGCTGTGTTGGCATCTGTTTTTCTGGACGACAAATAAATTGTCCACTATAGGTAACATCTTTAAGATTGCTATCTTTAATCTTAAGTTCTGCTAATTTTTGATTAAATTTATAGAAATTTGAAATATTACCGTTTATTAAGCTATCTGTAAATTCAAAGTGTGTCACACCAGTCTCACCGACATGTTTACGAATTTCTTCAATTAACAGGTCTGCATCACGATATCTGAACTGTGGCCAATAATTTGCAACATCACAAAATGTACAACTACGTACACATCCACGACTTCCAGTTATATAAACCTTATTCCAACTATAATCTTGTTTAGGAAACTTGGTATAATCTGGTAACGGATAATTATTTAAATCACGATCATTGCTGTATTTTACTATTTTTTTGTCGCATTGTCTTTTTAATATCATATCAAAACTTATTTCACCATCACCAAGCACAATATAATCTACCGCATCAGCAATTGTTTCGTAATAAGGTTTATTGTTAAAAACAGATTCTAATCCTGTGCCACCAACAATAACTTCTACATTTATATCACTTAAACATTCTAATAAGATATCTGTAGATACGATACTTTCAAAAGTAAAAACACTTATTGCAATAAATTGTGTATGTTTATTGATATGTTTTTTTAATTCTTTGGTAAAAATATCGTTTATTTTTTGTTTTAACAGTAAATTTAACTGTGGGATGTTATTACCAAGAGCACTTTTAACATCTAAATCTTGCCATTCGTCAGCAGTTAGTTCTTTAGATAAAATTTGATTTAAATCTAGTATACGTGGTTCAATACTGTTTTGTATACAAATTGCACTTAATATTCCCAGTGCCGCAGGTGGGTTATTTAAATCTTGCTTTGGTACTGTTACTAGTAAAATATTATCCAATTAAGTTATCTCTTATAATTTTTATTAGGTTACTTGAATCAAAAATACCAACATATTTGTCAATTGCCATGGGGTCATTTTTATAATTGGTATTGGCAAAATTTATTTGATTTTGTGTTTCTTTATTATAATATTTAATCCAAAAATCATTTGAAATAGTAAACTCTAACATGTGGTCATATTGCGTAACATCTGCTAACCAATAATTTACAAGCATATTATCTATTCTTAATAGTGGTTTTATTTTATATGGTTCAAAGTATATCCTTGTCATAATAGAATCAATCAGTAATATATCTGCTGATTGATTTGTAAATTCTTTATCACCAACAACTATTTTATAATTTTGTAATTCTCGGTGAGATAGTGATACAATCATACCGTTTCCACATCATCGCCGTAACTTGTAAAGCCATTTTCTTTAGTTACGGTAAGAATGTTATTTACACGACTGCTGAGTTCGTCTTTGTGTGATACAAGGAAAATACTTTTATTGCGTTCACGACCCATACGCTTAAGGATACCAAGCGCATTTTCAACACCACTTGTATCCATGCCACTATCAATCAATTCATCAATAAAGAGCAGATTGATATGTTGATATAGGTTTTCCCACACATCACGGAATGCCCAGGATAACGAAAGGATAAGACGATTGCGCTCACCACGAGACAAATTATCAAAGTCTAGGTCACGCCCAAGTTCAGTAATCTCTACGCTAAGGTCGTTTTGGAACTTGACTTCATGTGGTAATCCAATAGCCCCAAGGTAACTACCAAGACGACTATTAAGATAAGCAAGGTTTTGGTCAATGATCCGCTTACGAACAAAACTATCTTTACTTGTCAGCATCTTTAACAAGAACTCTTGATGTTCTTGCATAGATGTAAGATCATTGATAGTATCCCACGTTATTTCTTGTAGAGCATTTTGTTCCATTTCTGTAATTTGTTCAGCATATGGATCAGGTTCGCTTTGTTTATCAACCAGCGCAGTGGCTAACTGTTCAAGACTGCTGCGATGGTTTAGCGCATCTTCAATGGTATCATAGTGCAGCAAACCAAGTTGGCTTTCGGCAATCCACTCTCTATCGCCTAATTCGGTTACAAGTTCTGTAATTTGTTCACTAAACGGACTCCTTTCACACATACGGGTTTCAAGAGAAGCCGTCATATTCTCAAGCGTATTGCGATGATTTAGTGCTTCTTCTAGTGCTCTGTAATATGGTTTTTGTGGTGCGGTTAACTTACCAATTAACTCAATAGTTTCAAGGTGTTCAGATTTCTGCGTATGGTTAGCAAGCAACTGCAATACACTTTCACGAAGAGTGTTTTCTTTTGCTGCAAGAATGTCTGCCTGATTATCATCATGCAGTTCACTGCCACAAGCATAACACTTATGATTTTTAAGGTCTTCAATCTCTTTCTTTAACTTGGCTTGAGTTTTTTCTTCCTTAACATTAGCAGCATCGATAGACGCAATCCATCGTTTTGCTTCATCACGGCGCTTTACTTTGGCATCATAATCCGCAATGTCACGATGAATGGCAATTTCACTATCAATATCAATGCTAGAAAGTTTTGCAATGTTGAGTTTAATCGCATCGCAATCGTCAAGTTGTTTCTTTTCCCATAGATTTTGACGAACCTCAACGCTTTTTAGTTGATCTTCAAGTCGTTTATTAGCAAAGAAACGTTCACGTAGGCGATGGTTTTCAATTTCAGCATCAATGTCAATCTTACTAAGTGAGATAAGATTGCGTTCAATCTTATTGCAATCTTCGTCATGTTTGGTTTGCCAAAGACGTTGACGCTTCTTTAAATTATCAATCTGTTCAGCAATACGCACATTGGCATCTTGTACTGCCTTGATACGAATTTTTTCTTCACCAATCATATCCTTGGTAGTTTTAATTTGATTCTTTAAGTTATCTGCCTTTTCACTGAGGATAGTAATGCCAAGCAACTGCTCAATAATCTGACGTTGATCATTGGCTCGCATACTCAAGAATGGTTCTGTATAGGTATTAAGTGCTACAACATGACGAAACATGTCAATACTCATACCTAGTAGCCGTTCAATGTCACCCTGTGTTTCACGGCTATCACCTTGACTGTCATCGGTATAGTCGTTCTGCTCAGTGCCATCAATGTATAACTTGGTGATATTGGGGCGACGACCACGCTCAATTCGGTAATGACGACTGTTAACCTCAAAATCAACCGTCACGACCATGTTTTTACCATTGGTCTTGTTGATTAGGTTATCTTTCTTGATATTTGTTAACGCTTGACCGTAGAGACCATAACTCAGGGCGTTGATGATTGTGGTTTTACCCGTGCCATTTCTAGCACCAGTGTCATCACCTCCTAAATCTAAATTTTCACCTAACACCAAGGTCAGGTCACTACGGTCAAAATTCACGGCTTGGGTCGCATTGCCCACGCTCATGAAATTCTTTACTGTTAAACTATTGATCTTTAGCATGTTTAGATTATACCTGAATTAAAGTGAATTGTAAATTTCCATGAGCAAACCACGATCATAATGTGCAGTATCAAGGTTGCTTAGCTGACTAATAACAATTTGGTCTACGCTTTCAAATGCTGTATCACCAATGGCGTTTTCTGTTAGCACTTCGCCACGGTTTTGAATAAGGCTTAATTCACGTACTCCATATGTTTTTGCCATTTCTTCTTTAAGAAAGGTTGCTTCTTCATATGATACACTTAAATCTAACTGAACACGAGCATAGGTGCGGTCATCTAGGTGTGTTTCTGGTGCATCTAACATCTGGCTAAGACTCAACGTGCGATAACGAGGGGCGCTTGTCCAATTATGATACTGTGGGTCCGCACCCCAAGAGAGTATCATTGCGCCACGCTCGTCATCCCACGCATCCGCATAATTGTGCGGAAAGGCGTTTCCAATATAGTGGACATTATTTTTTATTTGTCGCTTATGAAAATGTCCAGTGAATACAGTATCTACACCACGCAAGTCATCTGCTTTTAGACCACCATGATCTGGCATTTCTACCTTGGCATTCATAAGGAAACTTGGCAATTCAAAGTGTCCCATGACATACTTTGACTTAATCTTACGCATACTCTTGTATTCTTCACCAATCAACCAAGGAACAAAGGTAACATCACCTTCGGTATGTTGGTTCTCAATCAGTTCAATGTTCTTGAATTTCTCAATATAACGTACACTTGTGATGGTACGACGGTCTTTGTGGTATAGGTCATGGTTGCCTGGAATAAAAATAACACGCCGTCCAAGGTCATTAAGACGCTCAAGTGACCGTAGGCTCACTTCCATAGTATTAATGTTTAGTGAGTTGCGTGTATCATGAAAATCGCCAAGAAATAGAACGGTATCACATTCTTCTCGCTTGACAAGATCGATAAACCATGTCATATAGTTCTCGCAGTCTGCAAGAAACTGTGCGGAGTTGCTCTTATAACCTAAGTGTAGGTCGGTGAATATGGCTGCTTTGCAAAATAAATTGGACATGTTCTTACTATACTATAGTAAGAACTGTTTGTCAAATTATTATTCTATACCATCAATGCTACTACCCATGCCAATACCGCCCTTAAAAGCATTATCAGTTTGGCGAGTATAAGAGGGATTTAATCCATTTGCTTCGAGAATGTCATCACGAAGGTGTTGGTTCCTCTTCTCAACGTTAAGAACTCTAGTAAAACTATTGGTGATAGTAGCAGTATAATAAGCAAAAGGATTATTAGATTTGCTTTCATCAAATTGTAGCCCTACCTGTGATAACTGTAGCAATGCCTGTGAACGCATCTCATCATTGTATGTATAACCACGCCAGTTACCCTTAGAGCCATAGCGTTCGCATAGTTTAATGAACATACGAGCAAGCATGGGTGTCATCTTGCCATGATCTTTATTAAACCATCCATTTTCAAGACCGCCTTCCCAATGTGACTTGCCACAGCAGATAAGATTATCATTCTCATCATAGCGATAGTGTTGAAATGGTGGGAAATTAACTTTTACATGATGATCTGCACTGCTCTTTGGCGTTTTCTTACGACCTGGCGCAAGTGGAATATGATCCCAACAAATAATTCTGAATACTACGTCAGTTTTCTTAATAGTATGCCAGTCAACTGTGTGCGCATCCTGCTTGGTTTTTACGCCTGTTGCAGTCATGGCTTCCCATGCTTGTTTGGTCATTCTATCGGCACGAGCACGTTTGGCTTCGGCAACTGTACGTTGATTAATTTTACTAAGGCTTGGCAGAATCAAGTCGTAGGTTTGATCTTCAGGAGTAAGAAACGAACAATAGTTGTTCTTGCTCTTGTGAATTTCTTTTAATAGTTCTTTGTTTGTGAGATATGGTGTTCTCTTGGTTGGTGCTGGTGATATTGTCATGTTTACTATTATATACTACTTTTATTATTTAATAAATATTTTTATGGTACAATTTTCATTTAGTCCGCAACAATTTTATGCACGAACGCCGCAGTCTAATCAGAACCCTGTTAATAATATATTTAACAGTCTGACGCAAAATAACTATGGCAATGGTGGATACTATCAAAACATTGCATCATACAATAATTATAATGCATTTAATCCGCCTGTACCTGGCACAACTGGTTATAGATTGCCTGCACAGAACTACTATAATTATGGACAGAACAATCCAGCGTATTATGGAACAGGCACCTTAAAAACACAATTAGTTAATACTGCAATCAATGCTGGTGTTAGTGCTCTAGTTAATGCCTTCACTGGAAATAACGGTGGGTATGATCCAACGAATGGACGTTTAAATGGAACTGGTCTTGCACAAGGCGCTACTCCACAAGACTTGTTACAAAATAGTGGCACGGGAAGTGATACCGCATGGCAAGACGACAAAGAAGATCGTGTAATAATTTATGACCAAACAGGTCAATTTATTGGAACTAGTCCTATATTTGCTCCACTAAAAGATTTACGAGGTGTACTATTTCCTTATACACCACAGATTTCGGTCGCTCACAAGGCAAGTTATGATCCTGTATCACTGGTGCATACCAATTATACTGTGCCACAATACCAACACAGTGCAGTTGATAGTATTTCTATCACTGGTCAATTTACTGCAAATTATCCTGCAGAGGCTGAATATATTCTAGCAATGATGCATTTCTTTAGAACATCAACAAAAATGTTCTATGGTAAAGATCAAATTGCTGGTACTCCACCACCAGTTTTATTCTTGGATGGCTATGGACCATATACATTTGATCATATTCCAGTAGTCATTACTGGATTTGATTATTCATTGCCAAATGATGTTGATTATATCAGTTGTAAAACACAATATGGTGAGAAGCAAAAAGTTCCTACCTCAATACAAATTCAGTTAAGTATGATACCTACATACAGCCGCAATAAGATCAGTAATGAGTTTGGTCTTACACGCTTTGCAAATGGATTGTTGGTTACTGGTGCAGACAGCAGCAATGGACCACGTACTGGAGGTTGGATTTAATGGCTATATCACAGGTTTCATATAGTCAGAGTAGTCCTTACTATGGCACACCGTTATTTTCAAATGGTAAATTTTTAGATTTATTGGTTTATCGTGCTATTCCAAAGATTGCAGATGATCTGCTAACACCAATACCTGTGCAATATGATTTGCGTCCTGATCTATTTGCTGCTGACTTATACGGAGATGCACATCTATGGTGGGTATTTGCTGCTAGAAATCCTAATACGCTATATGATCCACTATGGGATTTTACTGCTGGTACACCTATCTACTTGCCAAAGAAGAGTACACTACAAGTTGCACTAGGAGTATAATGTGCCAACAACACTTACGCCCCAAGAACAACTTACTGCTGCCAATGCTCAATTAAAAACATGGTATAACCAACAACTTGCACAAACGGGTGCAGTACTTGGTGGTGAGTATGAAGCAAAAGCATATGCAATTGCAACAAGTGGCAATTATCCTGCACTTGAAGTTGCGGTAAGAAATGGCACAACTGGTGGCTTTGATACAATATTTGCGCTTCCACAAGATATTGGACCATATGATACAATTATATCTAACAACACTGGCGCTGGCACTGGACAGTTAATTAATACCCCACAGACAAACCTAACAGCACAGCAATATGCCGCAGCACTTGCAACAAGTAATCCTAGCAGCGCATTTGATTCTGCATTAAATTCGGCATATGCTGCACAAACTGCTCGTGAAGATGCAGCATCGGCTGCAACGTCGGAAACTACTCAGCCAATCATTACTGCAAATCAAGGCAATCCTGTTATAGTTCCAACACCACCTACTAATAGTAATGCAGTAAACGCTGCGGCAGATAATCGTGATCGTCAGGCTGGTTCAATAACTGCACCAAGCGATAGTAATTCAATTGCAGCGGCAAGTGCTGAGTCTGCTGCTACAAACCAAGCAGCAATCAATTCGGATAATGCTGCCGCACAAACAACGGTAACTAGTCAAGCAGCACGTAATGAAGCAAGTAGTGATACTAATAGTGCACAAACTAATGGCGCAAGTGTAACAACTACTGTTACTCCTACAGTTGATCCTCGTGGAACAAATCAAATACCCACAGATGCAACTTCAATATCACCTAATCAAACAGTTAATTCAGCAACTAATGGTAAGAGTGAAGACAATCCAAGTGGAAATCCACCACAGAACATTGACACAGTAAGTAAACCATCTTCTAGTATTGCCAGTGATCAAACGGCAACATCAAACAGTGATGTTGCGCCAAAGAGTGGAGCAGATAGTTATAATAGTGGTCCAAATGGTGGAACCGCTCGTGTAACAAGCAGTGGACCTGCTACAAATGATTCTACAAGTGGTGCTAGTGGCAGCGGTAGTGGTAGCGGCAATGGCGGCAATAGTCCAACCTATAGCAATACTTCTAATAAATTGCATGCCTATACTAACTCAACATATAAGATATCCTTATATGCCGTTCCTGTTAGTACCATTAATAAAATGGTTGGACTTGACCCAAGCAGTGATCCTGGTCCTACCCTGTTAAGTGGAGCCGTGTTTATATTGAGTGATGGCGGTCGTGGTGCTAGCGGTGGAGATAAAAGTTATTTTCCTCTTGATTTGTCAATTGATAATCTTGAGATTGAAAGCATTGTAACACCTACTCAACGCACACGTGGTACTGATGTTATCACAATGAAGTTTGATATTATAGAACCATATACAACTAACTTCTTAGAAAATTGTTATAAAATTAATCAAAAGTTTAATCCTGGTGCAAACGCCTCTTGGGATACGCTATTCTTTATGATGGTTATTGAGTTCTTGGGCTATGATGATATGGGACAGCCTCAGAAGATTAAAAACACAACAAAGTATATTCCTTTTACCTTTTTAAATATGCGATTTAAAATTAATAGCAGTGGAACAATTTATAGTTGCACGGTTATCCCTACCAATTTACTTGCTAACAGTGGTATTGATAATACAATTCCATTCCATGTTGAAACTCAAGCAACAACCATTGCAGAACTATTTGAAGCCACTGAGTTTAGTGGAACAACATCTTCACAGGTTGCCAATCGTGATAGAAGTGGAAGCGAAACCTCTACTACATCGTTAAATGCACAAAGTAATCTGGCTAAATCAGGTGCTGATATTATTGTTACCAAGGGTTTACAATCTGCACTCAATCAAAATGAAATTGATAAAACAAAGGGTGGTGCTAAAGACCAAGATGGAGCGGCTGCGCCAATTAATAAAGGTCAATATCTACCAAACAAATATAATTTTAAATTTCACACAGATATATTGAATGCTCAAATTGCTGACCCAAAAGCCTTTAGTGAACGCAGCGTTGGTAGCACCAGTGGCGATAGTAAAGACCCAAAAACTGCACAATTAAAACAAGGTGGTAAGGTAGGTAATCTTATTGCTGACTTTAGCAAAAAAACATTTCGTGCACAGGCAGGCACCAAAATCACTGATTTTATCAATAGTGTAATCAAGGTAAGCAGTTATGTGCTTAATCAGGTTTCAACGCAAGCCAATGTTGACACGCCTGTTAACTGGTGGAAGATTAATCCTACAATTCAATTTGGTTCGCTTGATAAAGGAACTAATTTTTATCAACGTGAAATCACATATAATATAGTTCCATATGTAATACGTGGTCAAGATTCTCCTAACTTTGGACAGCAACAAGTACAAAAAAGTGAGATTGTAAAATTATATGAATATATCTATAGTGGTAATAATCGTGACGTACTTGATGTCAACATAGATTACCAAATGGCATTCTTTGAAGTAAAGAATGGCGTAAGCACCAGATATACCATACAAAGTAAAGATAATATCAAAGATAGTGGCGACTCACAAGTTGCTGTCTATAATGGCTACACAGACAATAGATTTTTTAAACCACGTTATTTCCACACTACTGGTATTGCCAACCAACAGAATACCAGTGATACTACTGGATCAGATAAGCAGATCGTAGCACAAGATTTTATGGAAAAGTTGTTTGATAATGCAGGTGATATGATTTCACTTGATTTGACTATTGTTGGTGATCCAGATTGGATTTCACAAGATGTTCCACTGTTTGGTCCTATATTACCCAATGGAAGTTTCTTGGGCAGTGGAAGCGTGAACTTTACCAATCCTGTTTATTTTAACTTTTACTTTGCAACACCAGATAGCGATTATGATAATACAAGCGGATTGTTTAACAGTGGTGGCAAATACAGTCAGTTCAGTGGAATTTATCATGTTATAGCAGTAAAAAGTAATTTTAATGGCGGCAAGTTCACACAGAAGTTAAAAAATGTGCGTGTTCGTAATCAAACTGCGCCCAAGGCACCTGCTGCAAGAACTGACAGCATTCCATCACAAACTGTTAATGCGGCAACACGTGGAGCAAATGAAAATGCACCAGTAGAACCAGCAACAAATGGAACTGCAGCACCAGATAGTACTACTATTCCAAATCCGCCCGCAAATCCAGATGTAGTGCAAATGAATACACTTAAAAATGTAGGAAGTGTACAAGACACTACTACTAAAAAAATATATAATCCAGTAACAGGTACATATTCATATGTACCACAAGATTCAAGTGGTGCAAGTGCCACCCAATTTAGAACTAACCCTAATGCATCTCCGACTGAAGATGCGGGAACACAATAAAAGAGAAATGACACATGGCTGATCCATTAAACCGACAAGGCAGTAGTAAAACAGCAAAGATGTTTGACCATTCTAAGGCAGATGGTGTACATATTGCGCCTGGTCCTTTTATTGGAACAGTGAAAGCAAATACAGATATCTTACGCAGTGGTAGACTACAGGTATGGATTCCAGAACTTGGCGGTGATCCAAATGATGATCGTAGTTGGCGCAGTGTGGCATATAGCACACCTTTTTATGGAGTAACACCACAGCAAAGTAGTACAAGCGATTATACTCATTCTCCACACAGTTATGGCATGTGGTTTGTTCCACCTGATGTTGGTGTAGATGTTATTTGTATCTTTGTTAACGGCGATCCTGCACGTGGTTATTGGATTGGTTGCGTTCCACAATGGCCTGCGTTACATATGTTGCCTGCGATAAGTGCACCGATTGATGGCAGTTTACCTTCTCCTGTTGTTGATTTATATGTTGATCCACTTGCAGCACAGAGTGGACCAAGCGGTGATTTAACCAACTTTGCCAAGGCACCACGATTGGTTCACAAAGACCAAGAAGCAACATGGACTGCACAAGGTATCTTAAAAGACCCAGACCGTGGACCAGGCACTAGTTCAGCATTTCGTGAAACACCAAGCAGTGTATTTGGTATTTCTACACCAGGTCAGCCGATAAGCGAAGACCCTGTACTAGGCGTTGCTGGACGTAAAGGCGGTCATACCTTAGTAATGGATGATGGTGATTACAAAGGCAGCAATGCGCAGATGCGGTTTAGAACTGCTGCTGGACATATGATAACAATGAATGATACCAAAGATTTCATTTATATTATCAATTCTAAAGGCACAGCATGGATTGAAATGACATCGCAAGGTGACATCAATGTATTTGGTCAAAGTACCATGAATATCACTGCCAAGGCTGGTTTCAATTTAGAAACTGAAGGCGGCATTAGTATGCATGCCAGAGAAGATATTAATATAAAAAGTGATACCAATGTTAATATTGAAGGCAAAGATTTAAATTTAAAAGGTAGTGGCAGTACAAAAGTAACTGGTGCAATGAGTTTACACTTGAAAGGTAAAAGCACATATGTTACTGGCGATACTTGTTTACAATTTAAGAGTAACGGACACCTTGATGCTCGTGCATTGTGTATTACATTGAATACTGTTGGCGTAACGCCTGCACAAGAAGCAGGTGGTGCAACTCCTCCAAAGAATATGCCTACTCATGAACCATTTAATCGCAGCACTCCAAAGGGCGGTGGACCTGGTCCTAACCAAACACTAAATTCATTTACCAATGGTGCTACTGAAAATGCGCCGTCAACTACTGGCGGCGTAGCAAACCCACAATCACAACCAAGTTACGGCGTGGCACAAGGTCTAAGCACAAGTAGTGGACCATATGGTGCCACAAATAACTATGGCAGTAATGATATTCCTTATGGCTATGGTCCAATGACAAACAATGTTCCACCAACCACTTATAATAATGGTATGCAAGGTGGTGTGGGTGGTCAAAGTAGTGCATTTGCACAATACATTCCACAGGTACCAAATCCAGTAGCAACTATTGCAAACTTTGCAACTCAAAGCCTATTACAAAATATTACACATGGTAATGGTGGTGCAATCGATATTGGTAATAATGTAAATGGACAATTTACTAATCAAAATTATAGCGTGGGCGAGTTACAAAACAATCCAGGCAACTTGCAATACAGTGCTAATGATAAGTTTGCGGTTGGATTTGCAAATGGTCTTGCAGTTTACACCAAACCAGAAGATGGTATTGCTGCGCTGATATCACTGTTTGACAGTTATGCTACTGCCACACCTATTACTGCCATACAGTTGATTGCAAATTATTTACAAAGTAACAGTCTTACATCAAACACTGTTGTGAGTTTTGCTAGATTTGTGCAGAACAATAGTGGCATAAATCCAACCGATTATGTATATCTTGCTGATCCACAAACAAGAATTGCGTGGGTGACAGTGGTTATCCGTCAGATTCAAGGCAGAATAATTTATACCTATGACCAAGTAGTAACAGGCTGTGCAGAAAGTATTGGTTTATCTCCAAGTGCATTTACACAGAATATTGCGCCAAATGCTCCTTGGAACAATGGTTCGACACCAAGTGGCTTTGTATCACCAAATAGTCCTACACTACAAAATGGTGGTGGTAGTTTACTTGGTAATGTTGTAAATAATGTAAAAAATAATCTGATCAATCGTGCAATCGGAGCGGCTGGTAATGCAGTTGGTAATATATTAAACGATGCACTTCGTGGTAACGGACAGTCTCCAACTAGCGGACAGCAAGGTAGTTTTGGCTTTGTCGAAGTTGATCCTAATCAGGCTGCAAGTCGTCAGGATGCAGAAAAACTATTAGCAAACGGCGGTACTTTTGTGGATGCTACTTCTAAGGTAGATGCTGCAAGTCCTGGTAGGATTCCGCTACCTATTTCAAGACCAGCCGATTTGAATGTCAACTATGGCTCACTTGATCCACAACAACGTGCTGAGTTGCGTGCGCAATATGTTGGAACACAGGCACAAACTACAGATATTGCCACACCTGGTCCAACACCTAATCAACAAGTAGATGCTGCACAAACAAATGTTGCCATTGCACAAGCCAATGCTGATGCTGCAAATGCCAAATATACAAGTGCGCTGCAAACATTTGGACCAAATGATCCACGAACTGCTGCTTTCCAAAATGATGCAGCCGCAGCAAATAATAGTGTTGTAACCGCCCAAAGTCAACGTGATACCATTATTGCCACAAATCCACTGCTTGACAAACAACCAGGTGATGCAACAGGAACTGTCAGTGCTACACAACAGTTGCAACAACAACAAGATTTGGCTTCACTTAACTTGAGTGATCCGTCAAATGCAGATAATACAAGCGGTCAATTTGGGCGTGGATTGCCGGGAACTGGTGGACCTGTAACAACATATAGTAATGCGGGTTATTCAAATCAAAATTCAAATCCACAAATACCTGGTTTAGAACAAGTAACTTATGCAAATAGCGGTCAAACCGTATATGTTGGTAAAGATAGTGCTGGTAATAGTATTGTTATTCAACCAAGCACAATTATTCAGTTAACGGCTGATGGCAAGAGTCCAAGTGATATTGCATCAATAACTCCTGAAGGATTAAAATCAATCGAAGATTATAATTCATCAGCACCGTCGATTACTACTGTTGTTCCAGATTCAGTTGCAGATTATAGAGCGCCAGCACCAAATACAGTTGCAACAAATAATGTTGGCGGTTATCAGGCTGGCGCAACATATGATGATGGTGGAATACCAAGCCGTGATGTGGTATATACTACACCAGACGTTGGAACCACTGGTTCGGCACAGAATCCACCGCCACCTAACTTAGGACTACAATCACCAGATGCGCCACCACAGGCATTGATTGTAAATCAAAACACTCCTTACAATCCTTCACCATCTGTATATCCTGTCGGTGATCCTCGTATTGGAGAAGGAACACTTGGTGGTGGTTATAGTGATCCATATTCTCCGCCGCCAACTGCATCGGTTACTCCGCCTACAACTGATAACTCATACTTGCCAATAGAAAAACCTGCACCAGTAACAGGAACAACACCAGCACCAGGCAGCGGTGGCGCAACAGGCGGCAGTGATACACCACAGGGTAGTGCTGCAACTGGTCCAAGTGCTGGTAGTTGCTAATGGGTAAATATTAATATGGCACTGTATAAAGGTTATTCCTCAGTTAATAGAACATTTGGACCATTTGGGATCACTGATAATGATCTCATCGTTCAAGATTTGTTGAATCATTTACAAATTCGTAAAGGTGAAAAATTACATAACCCAAACTTTGGTTGCATTATTTGGAACCGATTGTTTGACCCACTAACGCCTGCATTAAAAGCAGAGATTAAACAAGATATTGACCGTATTATTGCCTATGACCCACGTTTTAATGTGGTAAGCCAAACTATTGTACAAGAAAGTCCTGATGGTCGTGGTTTGGTATTAAATTTTCAACTACGTTTTGCCACTGATAACAAACTTGCGGCACTTAATGTTCTATTTGATAACACCAGTCAAAAACTGTATGTGCTTTAATATGCGCAGTTAATTTTTCAAATAAATAATATGTGATAGAGAGTACCAATGGCAACTAATACACGTCAAACCAATATATTTGCTACCGAAGATTGGAAGAAGATTTATACAACTTTCTCCAATGCTGATTTTCAAAGTTATGACTTTGAGACACTACGCAAGGTTATGGTTGATTATGTTAAAACATACTACGCAGAAGACTTCAATGACTTTATTGAAAGCAGTGAATATGTTGCGTTACTTGATCTTATTGCATTTACTGCACAAAGCGTAGCATTCCGCACAGATTTAAATGCTCGTGAAAACTTCTTGGAAACTGCAGAACGCCGTGATAGCGTCCTGAAACTAGTAAAACAATTAAATTATGTTCCAAATCGTAATCGCAGTGCCAGTGGTTTCTTAAAAGTAAACTCTGTAACTACTACAGAAAGTATTATTGATATTAATGGTAACAATCTTGCTAGAACTGCTATTGCATGGAATGATGCCAATAATGCTAATTGGGTAACTCAATTTTCTCAGATTATGAATGCTGCAATAAACAGCAGTCAGAAGATTGGTAAGCCTTATGCTAGTAAAACAATTAATGGTATTCGTACTGAGCAGTATAATCTATCTGTTCCAAATACTATTTTACCTATCTTTGGTTTCAGCAGTAATGTTGGTTCAGTAAACACTAACTTTGAAATTGTAAGTGCAAATATTTTAACTACTGATACTATTAGCGAGTATGATCCTGGTACACGTGGTCAGTTTGGATTAATTTATCAGAATGATAGTCGTGGCAACAGCAGTGCAAATACTGGATTTTTCTTATTCTTTAAGCAAGGTGTGTTAAATTCTATTGATTTCACGCTCACCGACAAAGTAGCCAATCGTATTTTCTCTATAAACAGTGAAAATGTTAACAATAATGATGTGTGGATGTATGAAATTGCCAATGGCACAATTGGAACACAATGGACACAGGTAGCAAGCACCAGTGGTAGCAATGCTATCTATAATAGTACTGCTCGTGGTATTCGCACTCTTTATAGTGTTAACACACGTATTAATGACCAGATTGATTTGATATTTGGTGATGATAGTTTTGCCGAGATTCCACTTGGCAATTATCGTGCTTATTATCGTGTAGCCAATGGTTTAACCTATCGTATTTCACCTAGTGATATGGCTAATATCAGTGTGGCAATTCCTTATATTAATAAGAATGGTCAAACCGAAACACTAACATTAAACTGCTCACTGCAATACACAGTAAGCAATAGTTCACGTCGTGATCTTACAAACGAAATTAAGCAGAAAGCACCACAGGCTTATTACACACAAAATCGTATGGTAAATGGCGAAGATTATAATATTTTCCCTTACACAAGTTTCAGCGATATTGTTAAGGTAAAGAGTGTCAATCGTTTTGCAAGCGGCGTGTCTCGTGGTTTAGATATTACTGATCCAACTGGAAAGTATACCTCTACTGATCTTTATGCAAAGGATGGTGTATTTTATAAAGATACATTCACACAGACTTTTGATTTTACATATAACAGCCGAAATGATATTATCAATGTAATTAATAATATTATTCAGCCAATTTTGGCTGATTATCCATTACGCCATTTTTATTATGAAAATTTTCCTACTATTAAAATAAATGCGATCAATCCTACTATTTGGTCTCGCAGCACAAATGATACTACTACTTGCACAGGTTTCTTTTTAAACACAGCAGATACTACCAAAACTCCAGTTCAAATTGGTAACAGTCAAACTGATAGCAGAAAATATCTGCGTGTAGGAACGTTAATTAAATTTAGCGCACCAAGTGGTCAGTACTTTGATGCAACCAATACTCTTATTACTGGAACTCCACAGATATCTACTGACCGTACTGTTATTTGGGCAAGTATTCAAAGTGTTAGTGGCACTGGTGCAAGTACCGTACTTGTTGCTGGTCGTAATATTGGTGCAGTTACCTTAAGTGAAAACATTCCGAGTAATGCTATTATAACCGAAGCCTATGCAGAATTAGCAACAGTATTTCAATATAACACTATCAATAGTATGGTAGGTTATATTCTAAACAAAACTGAGTTTGCACTAGTTTATGATTATACACAAACCTCTGGTGTAAATGACCCATGGGTAAAGATTGATATTTCTAAAGTTGACAATACTGGTAATTTTAATCTAGCAAGCCAATACACTAACAGTGATAGCAGTTGGTTGTTGAAGTTTAATACCGATGGTGTAAAATATACAGTAACTTATCGTCAATTAAATTATGTGTTCGGCAGCAGTACTCAGGTAAGTTTCATCAATAGCAATCCAAATGCTGTGTATGATGCTGCTACCAACAGTTTGGTTAAAGACAATGTTCGTGTACTAAACATAAATGGCATTGCAAATGATACTAACTTAAACATTTATAAGAATGTTGTGCTAAGTGACGGATATACTGACAGCACTCGTGTGCTAGTAACTTACCCTGTTAGTAGCACGAGTGGATTGCCAACTGACCCGTTAATTTTCAGTGAAGTTAATACAACCGCTACTACTATTTTCTATAAGAAATATATTGATAGCGATAATTTAGTGCGTTATGCTTTGGTTCCAACTGGTGGAATAAGCACCCTATATCCTACTAAGATTGCGTTAAATGCGGTTCGTAATAATTTCCCAACTAATAGTTTATTCTTTTGTGTTAACGATAATGCATTTTATCAAATTCAAAGTATTAACGGCGTAGCAACAGTTGTGGATGTAAGCACCAATTATCTTAACTATTATGGTCGTCAAAATTTAATATTTGAATATCAGCACAATGCCGAGAATACTCGCCGTATTGATCCTGCTGCTACAAATCTGATTGACACCTATATTCTTACACGCAGTTATGATGAAAGTTATCGCAACTATGTGTTAGATAACACTAATACAGTACAAAAACCAGCAGACTTAGACAGCGTAACTCTTAATAACAGTTACAGCAATTTGTTTACATACAAGATGATAAGCGATGAAATGATCTTAAATGCTGGCGTTTATAAGTTGCTATTTGGAGCAAAGGCAGTAAGTAGTTTACGTGCTAACTTCCAAGTTATTAAAAGTCCAAGCACTACCCTAAGTGATACTGAAATTAAAAGCCGTGTGGTAGATGCTATCAATGCTTATTTCGTGTTAGATAATTGGGACTTCGGTGATACATTTTATTTTAGTGAACTATCTTCTTACTTGCATCAGCAACTGAGTGGATATATTAGTAGTATTGTTCTGGTTCCAGTAGATACTACTGCAACCTTTGGTAGCCTATATGAAATTCGTTGCCAACCAAATGAGATATTTTTAAGTGCGGCTACCGTTGATAATGTACAAATTGTACAAGGCGTGTTAGCCGGTATTAATGCGGCTGGCATTGGTCAAAGTTCAGTAGGATACTAATAGTATGGCAAAGCGTAAGAGTAGTAAGTTTTTACCACAGGTTTTTCAAACAAGTAGTAATAATCGTTTTTTAAATGCCACACTAGACCAATTGATTCAAGAACCAGCACTTAAAAAAGTATATGGTTATATTGGTCAACAAGATCAAAGCAGTGTGTTTAATAGCAAAGATTATTATATCACTGAAAATGATCCTTATGCACAGTTTTATCAGTTAGAACCTGGCGTTGTTATTAAGAAACGTGCGGTTAATAGTAATACCTATAAGATTGACAATGTTTATAACTATCCTGATTTGCTTAACCAAGTAGTAAGTGATGGTGGTATTAATAATAATCATCAACGCATGTTTACAAATCGTTATTATAACTATAATGGCTTTGTTGACTTAGATAAACTTACAAACTATCGTCAATACTACTGGGTTCCAAATGGTCCACTAAGTGTAGATGTCACTGCAGGCGGCACCGCCATTCAAAATGATTATTATGTTACTCGTGTAAGTTATACCGCAAATAATCAAACTGAGCAACAAAGTGCTGCTATCGGTCGAAGTGGTTATACCATTGAAGGTTATTCAAATGCGGTTAACCCAACACTTACGCTTGTTCGTGGTGGTCATTATAACTTTCATCTTGGTCAACTTGGATTTCCATTCTGGATTCAAACAGAAATTGGAACAAGTGGTACAAGTAGCATTCAAAACAATATTTCAACTCGTGATGTGCTAGGTGTTGTTAATAATGGCAACGATTTCGGTACAGTTACGTTTAACGTGCCACAAAAAACTGCGCAGGATCAGTTAATTAATCTGCCTGCCATACAAAACATTGACATGATTGTAGATGTGCCTTATAATCAAATACAAGGCGTAAACTATGATACATTTATTCAAACCAATGGGTTTGATGGTGTTCGTGCATTTGACGGCAAGTATATCTATATCAATGTTCCATTTGATGACACATGGGATGGCGTAGCACTTGCACAACGTAGCGGTATCTGGCAAGTTAATGTTCAGCCAGACCGTACTATGAAGTTAACTTTTATTACCACTTGGCCAAACAATTACAAAACTTTTGTTACCCAAGGTCAACAGTATGGTCATACATTCTGTTATAAAAATAGTAGTGGTTACTTTCAACAGTTTCCTACTATCAGTGCGTTACTTGACACACTTTATTATGTAGATCAAAATAACCCAAACATTTATGGTCAAATCAGACTTATTGATCCAGACCCAAAAAGCGTTCTTAATGTTAATGATATCATTGGTCGTGACCATTATACAAGTCCAAACGGTGTGCAATTTACTAGTGGTTTAAAGGTAAAATTTATTGGACTAGTAACCCCTGGCGGTTATTACGGCAATGAATATATCGTTGAAGGCGTAGGTAATGCTATTAGACTTGTTAAATTTGCTGATTTAGTAACACCAGAAACAATTAATGCCGCCAGTGGTGGTTTCTTTGGTAACGGCGAAGGATATGATGCGGGTGGATATGATGGTAACACAAACAATCCTACTCAAAAAGATTATATTACCATTAACCGTAGCAGCATAGATGGCAATAGTTGGAGTCGAAATAACCGTTGGTTCCATCGTGATGTGCTACAATATGCAGCAAATGTAACTAATCAAACATTTGAATTTGATGCAAATTACCAGGCAAAGCGTCCTATTGTAGAGTTTCTACCTGACTTTAAACTTTATAGTCATGGTACCTCTTATGCTGGTCCTGTTACTGTTGTGGACAGCACAATCACCAATGCCTTTGCACAAGTAGAAGGTTTTAATAACTATGCGCTACAGAACAATGGCGTATTCATAACTGATGGTATTCAGTTACAAAATGGCTTTACTGTGTTGTTCAAGAACGATGCTAATCCAACGGTTCGTAATACCATATATCAGGTTCAAACTGTTAAAACAAGAGCCACGGCTGTTTATAATGTTATTACCTATGCATATAGTTCTGATGGCACCAGTCAACTTTATATCAATGATACTACAAATTTGCGTATTGGTCAAGCAGTTGCTGGAATTGTTCTTAATAATAGTTATATCTATGGAAGTAATCCTTATAATAATAGTACAGTTTATAATACTGGTGATTATGTAACATTTAAAAATAATACATATCGTGCTACTGCAATTCAAGGTTCTATAGCAACTACAGCAACCTTTACCGCTTCAAGCAATAACATTACGGTAGCTAGCGCCACGGGTATTACTATTGGACAACCGATTAATGTACTAGATACATATGTTCCTTTTGGAACTGTTGTTACTAATGTTTCTGGTACAACTGTAACACTGAGCAATAACGCATCTTCTAGTGGCTCTGCCGTGAATGTAGCATTTACTATCGTAGACACAAGCGTTGTGCCAACTACTGCTACGCTAACAAACAACAGTAATACCATAACAGTTGCTAGTACATTTGGAATTGTAACGGGACAAGCTGTATTTGAAACAAATATTCCTACAGGAAATAGCAGCCGTATTCCTGTTGGTACAATAGTAAAAAACATTAATACAGATACAAATACTATTACTTTAAGCAATGCTGTAACTGGAGACGGAACGGGAGTTACGGTTTCTTTTAATACATTTGGTATTTCTCCACCAAATAACACACGTTGGTCTTTAATCTCAGATAGTAATCCATTCTATCCAAATACAACTATTACTAAGATAGATTCGAGTAATAATATTGTTTATATTAGTAGTAAATTAAAAAATGTCATACCTAGTGGCACATATATTCAATTTAATAATACTGCTGATCAAATTAATCTTATACCATATAAAACCGTTCAAAACGGTGAAGCTATTGTTGCTCTAGATGGAATAAACAATCAAGGAAACATGTTCTATTATGTAGATGGTGTGTGGAACACTGCACAAATTCGTAACAGCAGACCACAGTTTCCACTATTTGATATTGTAGATAGCAATGGTTTTTTACTAGGTGATACTGCTTCTTATCCAAGTAGTAACTTTAAGGGCAGTCAACTATTTGGTTATACAATCGGTAACGGTGCTCGTGATAGTGAACTTGGTTTTAGTTTAAAATATCAAAGTATTGGCAATCTTGGTGATATTGTTTTTTCAAATTACTATGTAAGTGATACATTTAACTACAACTTAAATCAGATTGATACTGTTGTAAACATTAACAGTGGTTATGCACCTTTTATTGTTGGTTGGAATAATTATACTTTTGCAAATGGTTGGACAGAAGTAAGTGATAAGAGTAAGCAGCATATTACTAAAACATTTACAGCAACTGCGGTAAGTTTTAATAATTTTGACTTGAACGTGGTATACAATAACAGTTATTATGAAAGAAATCTATTTGTAAGCATTAATGGCGTACTGCAATCAAGTGGCACTTATAATATTACTACTAATGCAACTACTACTATTTTAAATTTAAGTAATAACTTAAATGAAGGTGATAGACTGTTCGTTAAGATTAATGGCATTAGTTCCGTATATAAACAATTGTATACTATGCCAAGAAACCTTACTAACAATAGTGAGAACACTGAATTTGCTACAATTACACTTGGTCAAGTTCGTAATCATCTTATTGAAATTGGTAATAATAGCCTAGATTTAATTGGACCACCTGCTGGTAGTAATAACTTCCGTGATATTAAGTATAATAATGTTGGCGGAAAACTGCTACAACATAGCGCAAGTATGCGTCCTGCTGCGTTGTTATTTTCTAACCCAGATGTTGATCCTGTTCGTGCAATCAACTTTGCCAGTCAGAGTTATCAAAACTTTAAAAACCAATTATTAGATGCAATCAATACAAAGCAATTTGGTAATACGGGCGACTATCGTGCGTGTTTAGATACTATTTTAGCAGATTTTAATCTTACTGCCAATAGTGCAAATAATTTTTACTATAGCGATATGATTGCTGGTGGTAACAATTATGTTAAGAATACCTATACTATACAAGATACAACTTATAGAAACTTTAACCTAACTACTAATTTTTCTACAAAGCCAACCAGTTATATTGCTGCGCTAGTATACTTAAATGGCGTATTGCTCGTCAATGGTTTTGATTATACTATTACTAATTTCACAGTATCGCTATCCAGTTCTCTTACTATCGCACGTTTGGATACACTTGATGTCTATGAGTATAGTAGCACTCTTGGCTGCAATGTGCCACCTACTCCTTCAAAACTTGGACTTTATCCTAAGTTTAAGCCACAGATTACAGTAGATAACACATATGCCAGTGGTCCACAAACTGTAGTAGTAGGGCATGATGGCAGTTATAATGTTGCATACGGTGATTACCGTGATAATATTCTATTAGAATATGAAAAGCGTGTTTATAATAATATTGCAGTAGAATATCAAAATAACAGTGATTATGATTTAATAAGTGTGCAACCAGGTGCTTTCCGTAAAACTGATTATAGTTTTGCAGAATGGACACAGTTGTTAAGCAGCAGTTTCCTTACATGGAGCACGCAAAATAACGTTGATATCTTTACTAATAGTACTACTAGCAATAATCTTTTTAGTTTTAACTATAGCAGTGGCACAGACAAAATATTTGGTGATACTGTGCCTGGTTACTGGCGTGGTATCTACAATTATTTTTATGATACTGATCGTCCACACACTGCTCCATGGGAAATGATTGGCTTTACAAGTGAACCTGTGTGGTGGCAAAACAAATATGGACCTGGCCCATATAGTAATCAAAATACCACGATGTGGAGTGATCTTGAACTAGGCTTAGTTTACAATGGCGCACCAAATAAAAGTTATATTAACTATCGTTACAGCAGACCTGGTTTAAGTCGCATTATCCCAACTGATGAGCATGGTAACCTACTTCCGCCAAACCTAACAGTGTTGCGCAGTTTTGATGCAAATGCGGCTGCTGGTGCATGGCGTGTTGGCGATCAAAGTCCAGCAGAAACTACTTGGCGTCGTAGCAGTGCTTATCCATTTGCTACACAAGTTGCTTGGTGTTTGGCTAGACCAGCAGAATATTGCGCACTAAAGTATAATACACATGATGTTGTTTACAACAGCAACCTTAACCAAATTATTAACACTGTATCCAATAATCGTGTGTTTAACTATGCGGTAACTGGTGCTGACCAATATATACCTGGATTAAATGTATTCATTCGTGAACTATTAATCTCAAATAATTTAGATACACAACGAAATTGGATTGATGTAGCCAACAATAGTACATTTAACTTAGTATACAAACTTAGTGGTTATACTGACAAGAGTTATATTACAGTTGTTGCTGATCAAGTAAGTCCACAAAGCACCAATACAAGTGTATTAATTCCACAAGAAAATTATCAGATTAAAGTAACCAAAAGTGCACCAGTTGCTCGTGCAGTATACAGTGCAGTTGTTGTTCAAAAAACAAATACTGGATATCAGGTTAGCGGATTTGATAAAGAACGTCCATATTTCTTGGCTATCCCAAGTGTTATTAACTCAAATAACTATGGTATTTCAGCAGGCAATAGCACTGCAATTGTTTATCGTGATGCACAAAATAGTATTATAAGTTTTGCTTATGGCACTATATTTGCTACTGAGCAACAGGTTGTAGATTTCTTAATAAGTTATGGAAGATACCTTACTAATAGTGGATTTGTATTTGATACAACTCTTGCAGATAATGCCACAATAAGCGATTGGTCACTTGCTGCAAAAGAATTTTTATTCTGGAATCAGCAACAGTGGGGTGATAATACAGTTATTTCACTTACACCTGCTGGAACCAATATTACATTTAGTAGTCCATATGGTATTGTTGATACTATCAGTAACGATCATAACCTAACCAAGATTATCAATAGTGATGGTGCAGTTTTAACAGGTCGTGACTATCGTGTTTATCGTAGCGATAATACATTCACTGTTGAACTGAAAGATACTCAAAAAGGTATTCATCTTATTGACCTTATTGTTGTGCAGTATGAACACAGTATTGTATTTGATAATAGCACAGTATTCAATGATATTCTGTATGATGAGCAAGTAGGCAGTCGTCAGTATCGTTTACGCCTTGATGGAACTAAAACACAGGGTTGGAATGGCAGTTTCTATGCGCCAGGTTTCCTTATCAATTATAGCGATATTGATATATGGTATAGTTATACCGATTATTATACTGGTGATATTGTTCTTTTTAAGAACAAATATTATGCCGCACAGAATTTTATACCTGGCAAGCCTAAGTTTGTTGCAACTGATTGGTATGAGATAAATGGTAATTTACTGAGCAAGCAACTTATTCCAAATATGGCAAGTGGCGCAGCGCAGTTTACGAACTTCTATAATCCAGATGAAGCAGACCTTAATACAAGTGCTGATATTCAAAGCAAGCATGCAACAGGTTTCCAAGATCGTCAATACTTAACTGACCTTGGATTAGATCGTACCACTCAGTATAAATTCTATTTGGGTATGATTGCTCAAAAAGGTACACAGGCTGTTGTTAATGCATTCTTACGTAATAAACAAAGTCGTATCGATAGTGATATTACACTTGTTGAACAGTGGGCGTTAAAATTAGGTAACTATGGTGGCACTTCAAATGTAGACAAACTTGAGTTTAATATTGGCAATAGCACTGCTATTAATAACCAGTATCTATTTGAGTTCATTAGTAAGAATGATGCACGTAATACAACTTATAACAGTGTAAAGCCACAAGATTTATTGCTTGCGCCAAACACTTATCGCACAGATTTATTTGCCAAGACAGAAAATATCAATACGCTTATTCCATATGCTGGTCCAGTAAGTACCAATGATGTTGCACTAACAACCTATGATATCTCTAAGATTTATAATATCAGTAATCTAAATGGTGTTCTTGGTGAAAGCAGTAAAATTTGGATTGCGGCCGATAGTTCAAATCAATGGGGCGTATATCGTTTAACACAAACTAGTACTGCGTATGTTACAAATGTAAACCAGACTAGTCCAACTGAACTAACATTTACTACTAATGTCGCACACGGATTTGCTGTGCTAGATTATGTCATGCTAAAAGGTGCAAGACTAAGCAATGTTGGTGGCAGTAATATTAGTGACTTGAGTGGTTTTTACCGTGTGAGTCGTGTTGGTGGCAATGTATTCTCTGTAAAGGTTACCAACAATACAAGTGTGTCTAGTGGCGTGTTAAAAGCACAAGTATTCAAACTTGTTAATGTTCGTTATAGCACAGTACGTGATTTTGGCGCATATACTCCTGCACGTGGATGGAGCAACGGTGAAATAATTTACATTGATAATGGTCCAAGTGGTTATCAAGTTCTGCAAAATACACCTAACTATCCGTTATATGAAACAAAGAGTCCTGTTTTTACAACTAATACCGATAATTTTGGTACTAGTATCAAGATTAACAAGAATCAAAATGTAGCAATCGTTGGTGCTAGCAGTAAGAATACTACTGGTGAAGTATTTGTTTATGGAAAGAACCAACAAAATGTATGGCAAGAAGTAGCAAGTCTATCACCAGATAGTCGCATCCGTAGTTTTGGTTCTTCTGTAGATATTAATAATAATAACATTGCTGCAATTGCTGCGACGGGTGGAAACTATGGTTCTATCTATATTGCAACTGCAAATAGTCAGTCAATCGCAGTTACACAAATTATACATTATGATAACGCTGTTGTTCAAAGTGCAGGTTTCACACAAAGCAACGCATATGTATTGGTTCCAAATGCAACAAGTCTATCAAACTTTGCCGCAGGCATGGGTATTGGCGGCGGCGGTATTCCAAGTGGAACAAAAATTGCTAATATTGGCACTGGTCCTCAATTTAATTATTTTGGGTTAACTACAAACTTAGCAGTTGCCAGTGTGACACTTGCAGCAAATAGTAGTATTGCAATTTACAGTAACTTAACACCAGGTTCAAAATTTGCTACTAGCATGTCAATGAGTACGGATGGTAATTGGTTATATGTTGGTGAGCCAGTTAATAATCAAGTATTTGTTTATCAATATGCAAATGTTGCAGCAAGTTCAACTACTCGTGTAGGTGATGGTAGCAGTAAGACATTTACATATCCTGCTACTGCCCTTGGTCAAGGATTACGTTCACAGGACATTAAAGTTTATGTAAATGGTGTAATTCAAGTTCCTGAGTTAGACTACTATCGTGATCCAGGTAATGACAACGTTGCGTTTTATACTGCGCCTGCAAGCGGAGCAGCAATTAATCTTGTATACGAACCATATTTCCGCCAAGTAAACAGAATAATTACAACTGACACACAAGCAAGTGGGTTTGGTTTTAGTGTTAATACTAACAGTGATGGCAGAATTGTAGCAATCGGTGCACCAAATAGTACAATTACAAACAGCAATGTTACTAACAGTGGTTTAACTTATATCTATGAGCGCACTATTGAAAATTTAGTAGCAAGCGGCACTGTCAATAATTTCCAATTAAGTAACGCATTTGCAAACAGTGCGGCACTTACTACTCCGTATCTAACTGCTTTCCCAATAGCAAGTGTAGACGGTATTATAGATACAGCCGCTTCATTTAACTATGCTACAAATCAGGTAACACTAAGCAGTTATCCACAAATTGATACTACGGTCAGTGTACAAACAAACCAATTTGCACTTATTGCAAATTTAAAAACTGACACTGTAAAAGTAGACAGTAATTATGGTGAAACAGTACGCATCTCTGCAAATAATAGTGAAGTATACGTAGGTGCTCCTGGTTGGAATAGTGGTTCACGTGGAAACGGCTCTGTTTGGAAGCATGTTAATGTAGCAAAGAAATATGGCAGTGTAACTGGCACAGTCGCAAATTTTATTGTTGCTGCAAATAGCAGTATTCGTATTAATGATTACCTTGTAACATTTGGTCAAACATTTAGACCGCCATATGATCCCATTTATTTTGACAGTAATGTATATCAAGTAGCAAGCACTATTAATGCTGCTGCTATACCAGGCATCACTGCAGTTTCAAACAATGATGGAACAATTACAATAAACAGCGATGCACAAGTTGCGCACAGCAATTTGCATCTGCGTGATGAGTATGGCAGTGTTTTAGAAACTATGGGAATTGCGCAATGGCAATTGGCACAAACAATTTATGCGCCGTTAGCACAAGATACTCTGAGATTTGGTGAACGTTTATCACTTAACCCTGATTCTACTTCACTTGTAATTGGTTCTACACTAAGCAACAACAAGATTACTACTACATTTGATGCTGCGCTAACACGCTTTGATGGTCGTGGTGTACGATTCATTGATACAATATATCGCAGTGGTGCGGCTCATCTTTATGAATATGTGCCAAGTGCAACAGAAAGTGTTAATGATAGTGGCACATTTGTTTATGGCACCATTCTTACACATAATACTGCTAGTTCACTTGAGCGTTTTGCAAGTGGCGTAGATATTTCTAGCAATTTTATTATGGTGGGTGCACCAACTGCAAATATTCTCAATAATCCAACTGGTGCGATGTATGTTTATTATAACAAGAACGCAAATCCAATATGGCAAACTATTCGTAGTCAGCCACAGGATTTTGATAGCAGACTAATTGAACGTGCTTATATCTATAATAGTACTACTAGCAAGTTGATTGCTGATTTGCCTATTGTTGACCTACAGCATGGTTATCTGCCAAATAGCAGTGAAACATATCTTGATTATATTATCAATTATGATCCAGCAGTTTATAGTAATGTTCCAAGCACAGTAAGTTTCTCTTATGATCGTAAGAATAATTGGGGCAGTGAACATGTTGGTAAACTGTGGTGGGATACTAACAGTATAAAGTATTATGATAATACACAAGGAAGCACCCTTGATAGATTTAACTTCTGGGGACTAGCGTTTCCAGCAAGTTCAGTTGTAGTATATGAATGGGTTGAAAGTGATGTTGTGCCTAAAGATTATGCAACTACACATCCACTAACTCCACCACTTTATACTGTAAATGATGTTTACAGCACTCGTGTTATCGTTGATCCGAGTACAGGTTATGCCGTAACAAAGTATTATTTCTGGGTGCGTAATAGCACTAACAATAATAACAATCGTCCAAGCGCACTTGAAATACAGAACACTATTGCTTTCCCAAGAAATAGTGCTGCACCATTTGTTGCAGTAATGAGTACAGGTGCATTTGCTCTTTATAATGCGCAATCACTTATCGCCAATGATACAAACATTGTTATTGAATATAAGAATACTATTAAGCCGCAATTGATTCATAGTGAATGGACGTTATTTGATGATGGCACAGATTTGGGCATTGCAGTTGAGTTCTTAAACAAACTTAATGATAGTTTGCGTGGGCAAGATAGCACTGGTCGTCAAGTTCCAGATGTTAAATTACCAATTGCTCAACGTTATGGCACTGCTATTAGACCTCGCCAGAGTGTATTCAGTGATGCAACGACTGCAAAGAAACTATTCATTGAACAGGTAAACAATTTCTGTACAATCAATCCTATTAAACTTGTTCGCAAGCAAACCATTGAAGCACTTAACATTGCGGAAGCAGAACCGCTAAGTGATTCTTATGTAACACGTGTACAAAATACAACTGAGTTAGGATATCTTGACACAAATGTATATTCTATTGGTGATAGCGTTCTTGTTGCGCAGGGCATTTCTACCCTTGGTGGATGGGGTCTGTATAGATTAGTAAATTCTACAACCAATGTTCGTAGTTGGCAAGTTTATCGTGTCCAAACATATGATGTTAATGCATACTGGAGTTATGGTGATTGGTATAGTAGCAAATTCAATGCTAATATTCTACCAAAGTATACGTTAACCAGCGAAAGTGATATTACTAAGTTGTCATTATTGGTTGGTGATATCATTTATATCATTAATAGTACAGATGGCGGTTGGAAATGGGTTCTTGTAAATGCAAATGGTCTTGAACTTCTTGCACAACAAAATGCCACAATACAGTTTAGTGCAAAACTTTATGATATTAACAGTAGCGGATTTGGTTGGCAAACCAGTAGTTTTGAAAACGTAGCCTATGCTGCAGATAGTGCTATTGAATTTGGTTATATCTTTGATATTATTAAAGACAAGTTGATGGTAAGTGAATATCGCAGTGATTATAAAACACTTGTTAAGTTAATGATTGATACTATCTCTACTCAACATCTGCAAACTGACTGGTTGATGAAGACTTCATTCGTTGACATTTATCATCGTGTTCGTGGACTTGACCCACTGCCAGTTTATCTTCCACAGCCTGAAACTATTGTAACCAGTTTCTTCAGTGAAGTTAAACCATTCCACACAAAGTTAAAGCAATATGTTGCCAAATACGATAACAGCAATGCTATTGAAATTGCGCATACAAATACTACTGACTTTGACTTGCAACCATATTATAGCACTACTAGTGGCAAGTATCGTAGTCCACAATTAAACAATGTGCTTGATACTACTGCACTCACTACTCAGGCAGTTTATCAACCATGGGTTGCTAATCATCTTTATGGTGTTGAGCGTGTAGATATTGTTAATGGTGGTGCAGGATACGGCGGAACAACCACTGTTGAGATTTTAGGCGACGGAAATGGCGCAACTGCCACTCCTATTATTATTAGTGGAATGATTTCTAGCGTAGTTGTAACAAACAGTGGTAAAAATTATACCAATGCGAGTGCGGTTGTGCATGGTTTAGGCACAGGTGCTATCATCATTCCTATTATTGGCAATGGTTTACCACGTACATTTGATACACACATTAAGTTTGATCGTTATACATACAGCAATAGTATTGCAGATTGGGCAGCAAATACTCATTATGCAGTTAATACAGTTGTAGTATATAATCACGAACCTTATAAGACTGTAACCGACCATACAAGTGGCAGCACATTTGACTTTACTAAGTTTATTCTGCTAGTTGTTAAGGTTTGGTATCCGCAAACTCAGTATGCACTTAACGATATTGTAATTTACAATAAAGTAAGTTATATTGCTACTGTTGACTTTACAAGCGGTGCTATATTTGATAGCAATAATCTAGCAAGTTATAGTGGTGCATGGCTTGACAATGCAGCAGATCGTGTTTGGGCATATTATAGTCCAAAGAGTGGCATGGCTGGTCGTGATCTTGCGCAAGTTATGTTAGGTATGGAATATGGTGGCGTTGGTGTCAAGGGTCCAGATTTTAATCAAACACCTGGCTATGATGTTTTAAACTATGATAAGATTGCATATGACTTAAGCACGAGCGATACTGCAAATGTTATTGATGTTTATGGTCCGCAAACTGAAGACACCTACATTCGTAGTGACTTCTTGGATAGCGGTCTTGGTCTTCGTCCACAAGATATTAATGTGGACGGCGGTCAATTCGTTGATGTCTATAGCAGTCATGCTCCAGAAGAGTTAATACCTGGCAGAATATTTGATACACTTGATATTCGTGTAAAGACACTGCCGCTTGGAAGTAATAGCATGGATATTAAAGTATTCACTGCGCCAAGCAACAGTGGAAACTTTATTGATTATGCGGTTGCTACAACTGGTGTTTCATTCCCAATCGGTGGAATTGAAAAGTTTGTGGTACTTGATAAAGTTAAAGGTCCACTTGCAGAAGGTGTAGATTATAGCGTAGACTGGCTGCAAGAAAATATTAACTTGAATTATACTGTATCACCTAACACTTTCTTCTATGTGATAATGTTTGGTAGCAACGGTATTAACCCAATTACCGATACCTCATTCTTTGCTGATGGTGTTCGTACAGACTTTGAATTAGATGATAATGTATTAACCGATGTTCAACAAGCATATGTAAAAGTAAATGGTTTTGCTGTTTCAAATTGGACACTTGTTAATAAATTAGAAAATGGTAGAAATGTTCTTGCAGTTCGCTTTGATACCGCACCAAATAACCTAGATTATATACAGATTCATCTGTATGCACTAGCACTTGGTCATCGTGCATATCAAGAATTGTATGAACAAACGTTCTTTACTAGTTCAAGCACTGTATATCCAGCAGATTATACATTTACTTTAAGTAATCCTGAAATTTATGCTGAACCTATTAGTGCATATTCAATTGTTAAGTTAAATGGTAATGGTTTAATTCCACCACAGCAAACTTATTTTGTTGGTGATGGTATTACTACTGTATATAGTATGACAAACAGTTATGTAAAGCCGATTAGCGCAATAACCAATGGTGAAATAACAGTTATTGT
>Ga0208499_1000003_pt1 | contig 163605 bp, 161 predicted proteins | sample CryBogCBE07Jul09_FD_185504 | JGI IMG/M metagenome (GOLD analysis project Ga0208499, IMG submission 185504) | Freshwater microbial communities from Crystal Bog, Wisconsin, USA - CBE07Jul09 (SPAdes) (version 2) | ecosystem: Environmental > Aquatic > Freshwater > Lake | place: Crystal Bog... | reverse complement strand
GTAGAAGTTAATGACCGCACACTTATACACAATTGGTTAGTAGAAACATTTGGTCGTCCAGGACAGCGTTGGTTTTGTAACGGTAATAAGATATACTTCAGAGATGAACAAGATTGGATGTGGTTTGAATTGAGAACATAGTATGGCAGTAACCGAACGACAAGAGATGCGCACAGCCCAAATGCTCAAAAGAGATGGGTGGGTGCATGACATGTATGACTTATCAGTTAAGGAATGTCAGGAACGTGCTAACTGGTGTAGGGAAACATTTGGTGGTATGTATAACGATTTAACTATGAGCGGTAAATGGTACGGAGCAGAGCTACCATTCCAAGCCGGCGGGGTTACACCTAAAAGACAATTTGTGTTCATGTTCCGCGATGATAAATTATATACTATGTATAGGATGATGTTCCCAGAATGAAAAAACTATTATTACTCGTATTATTTTGTGCATCTGCACACGCTGAACAAGGTAGCTTTGCTCTATATGACTACGAACGCAACGAATATCAAGTTGCATTTAACATAGATGAGCAACGTCCTATTGCTAGTATCAGCAAACTATTCACTGCTAATACAATACTTCGCAGTGGTGCAGACCTAGATGAACGAGTCCGTGTGCAAGGACGAAGTTCGGGACACTTTCCAAACGGCATGATGGTTACTAGGCATAACCTAATGCAGGCCATGTTGATATCTAGTGACAATCGTGCGGCTGAAACACTGGCTAATACATATCCCGGAGGGTTTGATAAGTTTATTAGTGATACTAATGACTTTATCCGTGGTAGGGGACTCCTTCACACATACATAGAAGAGCCTACAGGCTTATCACGCAACAATGTTAGCACAGCCGTAGAGTTGACTAGTTTCATTGGAGACATTAGAGGCAATCAAGCATTAAAAAACTATGCAGATGATAAGGCTGCAGATATACTTGTACCTAAGGGTAAAAAGTTTATTCACATTAGACTGCATAATACCAATCCTAGTATCTTTAAGTTTGATAACATTCTAATCAGCAAGACAGGCTTTACTAATCCAGCAGGTCGTTGTGTAGTCATGCTGGTAGAAAAGGATCATAGAGAATACGCTGTACTAGTTCTAGGTCAGAAAAATGTTAAACAACGCAGTGAGATTGCTAACGAATTAATTACTACTGCACCATTACCACCGAAGCCTATACAAGTAGAACGCGGTGATCCAATTATATTTGACTTGCCGTTATGAACATACTACCATTGCCTAACGGAGACTTTACCACATCAGAGTACGTAGAAACTCACGGTTCACTGACAGTAGTCGTGCATAAAATCCGAATGGGCGATGTCGAAGATCCAGATTTATTTGTAGCACAACCTATTTGGGAATGGCAACAAACTGAAATGGGTAATTGGGTTATGGAAAACGCTGTCCAAAAACCTATATGGCATAGAAGGGTTCATCCTAGTTACTTTGGATGGACCTACTCCATTGAAGCAGAACTGTCTCCAAAACATTATACATATTGGTGGATCAAATGGGGACATGAACTTGACTCTAAAGGAAAATTATAGTATAATAACTATGTGTTCAACTAGTTTGGAAATGTCATGCATAAAACTATATTGGTTAGTTTACTCTGTTGGTCAGTATCTGCGCAAGCAGGGTTTTGGGGTGGCGATTTTAAATCGTCAGATGTAGACACGTTTCAACCTCCTATTGTATCTAGCCAGGCTCCTGAAAGACCACTCAACGCATACTCATTGTACAATAATACAACTCTAGTTGGACTAGGCGATGTATTACCAATCGTACCTGCATTTAATCACAAAGGCCTGCTTATGGCCAGTTGGACTCCAAACAAATCCGGCATTAAAGGTCGCCCTACTGTAGTTATACTGCATGGTGGACATGGTATTGTTACTACAGATTGGGCTGAAGCTGTTTGGGTACGTGATAATTTAAATGCGAATGTACTAGTGCTAGACAGTTATTGGAGTCGTGGACGATCAGAAAATTGGCAAACTTATAATACATTAGGAGCCAATGCTCGAGCACTAGATGCAATTGCCGCTGGGCAATGGGTTAAGTCACAAGGTGTTGATCCTGATAAGATATTTCTAATGGGTGATAGTCAAGGTGGCTGGTCTGTACTACGTACAATGACTGACGAACCGTTTTATCAAACAGAAGCTAAACCATTGTTTCGTGCCGGGATAAGTTTATATCCTGTATGTCAAAGCAGTGGTGGCGATTACAAACCTAGACTAGGTGCATATCACAGTCCTGTTATTGTATTCACCGGAGGACGAGATGATGCTAGTCCTGTTAGTCAATGCAAGTCATCAACATTTGAGTCTGCAACTGTTTGGAAACATTATCCAGAAGCTACACACGGATGGGATATTAGTAATCGTGGCGCTAGAACTCCGTCAGTTGATGGCGAGTGTACCACAGCAACTAATGTCCTTAATCATTTTACTATTTGTAGAAACAACGCTGTTACAGATGACATGCATACAAGAATTAAAGAATTTGTCAATGGAGTATTAAATTAAATAGTGATATGAGTAAAGACATGCCGGAAACGTTGATAACCAACGAAAAATATCAGCAGAGGTTTGGTCCTAATAGCCAAATGCCGTCTATCGACGAAAAAATGATGTACAATGGTTTAATCGATCGACAGCTTTCTAGAAAAACCTGTAGGAACTTTACTGATGTTGCAATCGATCCTGAAATTATAGAATTAATGATTGCAGGAGCACAGGGTAGTGCTACTAGTGGTATGCTACAGACTTATAGTGTATTGGCCTTAACTACTAAGGAAGATAAAGATAAGTTATTTGTACACCAACCTAACATTGATGTTATAGGTGGTACTGACAGTCACAATATGCGCATCTACTATGAATGTCCTGTATTTCTAATTTGGCTTGCTGATCTAAGTAAAATTAAAGCCTTGATGAATGAAGCATTGACTAATAATCTATTGCATGATCCAGCGTGTGTTAACCAATTGGACATAGCTGAATATAATGTTAAGGCTATCGTTGATACAACCATTGTTGCCCAGAGTTTTGTAATGATTGCTGAAAGTTATGGATACGGTACTATGTATATGGGTGCAATTAGGCAAATAAATCCAGAGCATGTACAAAAACAATACAACATCCCATACAGATGCATGCCTATATTCGGTATGGCTATAGGTATACCAGATACTTCAAAGACTGCGTGGGGTATAATCAAACCCAGAATGCCAACTTCATCTATACTACACTTTGGGCAATATACGCCTATACAAGGAATAGCTGATCTTGGGGATTATAATCAGTGGCATGCTAATGCTATTGCTCAAGCTGGGTATCATGAAGAGAATTTTACATTTGTACAGCGATTAGTTGAACGATTTAGAATTACAATATCTAAAAATCGAGTAGGTGATTTTTTTAAATTAATGGGATTTAAATTCAAATAAAGGAGATGGAAAATGCAAGTAAGAGTTAAAGAGAATCCAGAAGAGTTTGGTTCATGCGGCTGTGGTCGTAGCCCAAATGGCAAGTGTATTGGTTGGCATGGTCTAACAGAAGAAGGCTATGCTCATGCTAAGATGCTTTGGCTAGAAGAAGAACTGCGCAAAGATGCTGATCTAGAGGCATACAAGAAGCAAGCTCAAGAGCTTTGGAATGATAGTTGTACAGCACCTAGGAAGTAAAATATGAATTGGTTAAAACGTAAAATCCGCCGCTGGTTAGACAGTGAACAAGATATCTGTATTGACGAAAGTCGATATAGTACTGCCCAGTTGAAAAGTGCTAATGCTATTAGTGGTCGTGATGTTAATAGCGAGCCTACACTACAGTTTAAGATTTATAATGCTATTGGCGGCAAGGTTGTGGAGTTCAGCCGTTATGATCGTCAAAAGGATCGTAGCTTCCATGATATCTATATCATTGGCAAAGAAGAAAACTTTGGCGAAAAGATCGCTAAAATTGCCATGTTAGAATCGCTTAAAGATTAATTAAATAACTTACAATTAGGACAAAAGATGGAATATATTTCATATATCATTGTGGCAGTAGTGGCATTTTGGATTGGCGGACACTGGAAAGCCTATCGTGTCATGCAGAATCTAATCAGCCGTCCAGATGACATGATTGAGTTGATCAACAAGCTAAAAGCCATTAATCAAGATGAAGCCATTGCCGGAGAAGAAATGCCCGAAGATGCTGTTCCTTTGGAAATTGAACAAGTTAATGGTTATGTCTATGCTTATAGCAAGACAACTGGCGAGTTTCTGGCGCAAGCACATGATATTGAGCAGGCCGCTAGAATAGCACGTCAACGCTATCCGAACAAGACATTTTGGCATCCTGAACTAAAGAAAGATACTCAAACAGCTTGAGATTATAGCATACATTTGTTATACTAGTCATAGCTGTTTAATTACAGCATAATCTAAAGGAAACACAAAATGAAATTTATTTCTAAAGAAACTAAGACTTACAAGTTGTTCAATGCTCTGTACAACGGCGAGAAAGTAACTGCCGCTGAAGCCAATAAGCGTTTTGGTATCAAGAACATTGCCGCTGAAGCAAGTCGTATTCGTCAGTCAGGTTACGCTATCTATAGCAAGACCCGTACTGCTGGTAACGGTGTTACTGTAACAGAATATGAAATGGGCAATGCTAGCCGCGAAATCATCGCATTGGGCTACAAGGCTAAGGCTATGGGTATCACTCTTTAATTAGAGCTAACTCAGTAAGAAAGCCCACTTTAGGTGGGTTTTTTTACGGCTGTAATATATGGCACTAGATGTTCAGCCCAGCCTTTTAAAGCATGTTGATTCCAGTGCAGATGATTCTCACGACGATCTCTAGGGCTAGTTAGAGACACTTGATCATTGGGCCAATTGGCTCTGAGCCAGCCCAGTTGTGTTTGTGTTTGATCAGTAGGCGATATGTAGTAGCCGTCATGCTCAATGCTGTTCCATATATCAGTACTAGGTTGACGTAGATTGCTATGCAGTAGTTTATCCGACGTTACACCAGCTAACGCACCCACAGCGTTAAAGAACACATGCGGAACACCCTGAGCCTGCAAGATCACATGCGCTGACCATGCTCTCCAAGCCTGCGCATTGAGCCACCCGTCTATGTCACGTGCTAGCCATGCTCGATAGGCCAAACGTACACTTTCCGGAGTACGTGGATCCTTGTAACCAGCTAGTCCAAACCAAGCATTGAGAAAGTAAACCCCTGTGGGATCTACATAACATTCACGGCTATGCTCAGTCCATCCTATAACAACTAGAGTATCTTCAACTCCTGTTTTGAACAGTTCATTTTGAGCGTTACGCCATATGGTATCGTTATCCACGCCCACTGCGCTGACATTGTGTACAGTGGCCTTAAGTTGTCGTCCTAAAGCCGCAGGCCAAGCCAATTGCCAATCTTCTGAGTTTTGTTCGCCCAAACGTGTACATTCGTAGCCTGTGGCCATTGAGCATCCTGATACAATTATTCGCATGTAGATAATTATCAAAGAGTTTGACTGAGGGTAAAATTTATGCTATTATACCATATGAATATTAAACAACTGGCCCAACCTACTATCACGTGGATCAAGAACGATTACGCAGAGAACCCTATACGATTCTTTCTAGAGCTTCTAGCATGGTTTATGAGCATTGGATGTACCATTGTAATGGGCATTACCCTACCTAACCCACCTTTTATTATACTGTACCCCCTGTTTATGATACAGTGCTCGATATTTGCTTGGGCCGCTTGGACTCGAGGATCAACGGGTATGGTAGCCAACTATGCGTTAATAACCACTATCGACCTAGTGGCCTATATTAGAATGATATCACACTAGAACCCAGAGGGGGTAGGGTGGGCTCTTGATCCCAGCTGTGAGTGGCCCACGGTAGTATACGTATGCTGATCAATTGTGCTGGCTCTGCGCTGGCATTACATAGACTATGCCATGTGCCTATGTCGGCTACAAAGGGTTGATCACACAGCCTGGTCTCTATGACTTCAGCGGCATCAAAGGGTAGCATGGGTACAGTATTATATTGACCCTTGGCATCCTGTTGAAACATCTTTGACTCATCTGTACACTTATACCATGACCATGTCAACTGCCCACAGTTCTTAATGGGTATGATTAGACTGCGCTGTACATGCCCGCTAAATGGACTGCTGTCCGAGTGTATCTCTATAGGGTCTAGACTGGGGAACCATGCTTGTAGCACATTGAAGTTTTTATTCACACTCATGTCCACACCCAGACGTTCTAGTATGGCCCATTGATTCAACATGGGTATACGACCCACATAGCCCCTACGTACATCAGGGGGTGCGACCTGCTGTTCTAGCCATGTGCTGACTGCGGATAAATCTCTTATGGTTACTGGGTATGAATGTAGCATGTTGTTAGTCAGCCAAGTAGGCTATTAGATGTAGTTGCGGTTCAGTGTCAGCATTGACCATCTTGTGATCCTGGCGACTGCTAAATTGATATACCTGCCCATCTGCGGGCCAATGATAGGCCTTTTGATCAGGGCCCAGGATATAAGCATCCTTGGGGGCATATATGGGTATGTGTACACGACCATGTCCTGTGATGTCACTGCGCCCCCAAAAGGTCTCTACACCCACGGGTAGCCAGCTGAGCTGTATACGAGCTTGACCCTGGGGGCTGAGCGCACGTAGATCGTTAACCACACCTTCAAGGTATGTGCCCTTGGCTTCGGATAGAAACTCAGTATAATGCTCTTCACCATAGCCCCTATTGACCTTGATCCAGTCCATGGGTGCGTTAAGTCCCCATATGCGTTTATCTGCATCTACATCCAGAGGGTGTGTTAGATTAATACCCACTAGGTCACGTGTCTTTTCGTACTGTTCAGGCACGTGCTTAGTCTGTATATAGTTCCAGTTGGTGTTTAGGCGCACCAGTAGGAGATTCACAGCCCGTTGTAGCTGTTGCGGGTCATAGGATAAAGATAGTTGAGTATACCACATAAGGAAAATATTTATTCAAGATCTTGACCCCACGACTTATTTCCTGTATAATTACACATATGATAGACGAAAACGACGCCCGACTAGAACAGCTGGTCAATGACCTAGATCAAGTGATTATGAATTACGATGACTTTGAACCCCACAATATAGCAGGAGTTCTACTGAGTAGAGTAACGCTCCTAATGAGTGCCGATACCGAAACGGGTAAAGGACTACTAAAATTCGTATGGGAAAAGCTAGATGAATTAGGGCAAAGTAATCCAGGACAATACTTATGACAGAAGAACAACAAATGGTTCAAAACCTAGCCAAAGAATACTCAGCACCCAACGGCACCATATTCCACGAACTCAAAACATGGTTTCCGGACAGTGAAAATGACCTTTGGGTAGAGTACAAGAACAAGGCAACAGGACACGTTTACTCCTGCAGATTAGATGCATTTCTGGCCCGTTACCACCCCCACATAAATTCCTAAGTCCGCAAAGCGGTAGCGGCAAAAATTTTTAGCTAGTTGCGTCACGCCATTCGCAAGCCCGCCGGACTTGACTCTGGGCTACAAACAGTGTATAATCGTAGTATGCACACAAGACTCATTATTGCCCTGATCACCCCATTATTATTCAGCTCATGCGCTTATACTCTAGCAAGTACAGCCACAACCGCCTTTACAGGCAAGGGTATAGGTGATCACGCACTAAGTACTGGAACAGGCAGTGACTGCAACGTGCTCAACTATCTAAAAGGACTTGATTACTACTGTGAAACTCGTGACATTGCAGAAACCTATAATCGCAATCCATTCTAGTTAAATATACATATAACCAAGGACACAATATGCCACAAGGATACGCAATTATAGCAACCAGCAGTCAAGGACATAGACAAAAGAAGATTGATCTAACCACTGAAAACGCACCAATTACTGATGCAGGTTACGCACAACGGCTAGCTGAATCATACGCAGACGAGCATAACCGATTAGGTACTGCGGGTCATACAGATTGGGTAGGCAGTATAGAATGGTGTGAAACAGGTATTACTACTCTACCTGGATATAACGGTCTGACTAGCATAGAAGCTGGCAGTCAACACACTCCTAATGAGTAAGAACGCTAGACTTCACATGGTAGTCTACTCATTGCTATTAATATTGGGCACACTAGAAGCCGCAATCATTTGGTGTATCCATAACGCTTTATAGTAGTCAAACTCATATATACTTGTATGAGCATGCGACAACGTTATCATACGAACATATTGGCTATACAAGCACGTATAGATCTGTATAGTCGTCTATATATTACCTACAAGCTGGCTAGTGATCTAAACGCATACTACGCACTCATAGATGAACTAGTCACTATTAAACTCGCTATACTAGCACATGAGCGAGTATATGGATGGAATCAATAATGAACACACTACATATAGCCTTAGCACTAGTAGTAGCAACGACATTATGGGTAGCGATCTATATACTATTACAGTATGTATAGCAAGGCCCCGCTGTAGGTGTATAGCACATGTATAAGAACTGCTTGTATCCCTAATGGAAGCTAGACTTACACACGAGTAAACATAATGGGCGGAACCTTATTACTTACTGTATAGCTCGAGTATAGAGTCTATAGATGCACAGTGCAAGACGTTTGAGTATACTCGCTAGATCTACACTAGGCCCCGCTGTACGGTCACGTGCGCACACTATGCATGTAGGATAGGCCCCGCTGTAGAAGGTCTATACATGCTGGGGGATATCTAGATTGAGGGCTTTTGGCGGAGAATTGCGAGTAACCATTTAAACTATGCCCCTCTCGCCCACGAGCCGCCAAATTCTTACTACCGTATGCTCAAAGTGTCAACCTTGATAGTGGCTTACGATCAAGAATCTGCCACACTTTATTGCACTTTTCCACACTTTTCTAGACATTTTTAGCTTGACACCTTGCTTAGATTGATCACTACGCTAGGGGTCATGATCTAGATCACACTTTTCCACATTCTAGAAGACTCTCTACTCGACTGTACGGTGAGAAGTCTGCCTAAACACTTGTAAAGACTAGTAAACCGATATATACTATATACTCATTAGGAGATGACCATGCAGGCTAGTAAGAGTTTTATACAGTTCGCTACTCATGCTGTACATATAACAGTAACTGAGGATCATCATATACGAGTATTCAAGCATAGTGATCGTTGTTGTGACTTTGCCGTGTTTGATAATCAAGATGATGCATGTGATTATATTCTTGAATTAATGCCCTCTACACACTATAAGGTTAGTTTTCCCGAGGAAGATGAGTAATTAATAGTCTTTTAAGGGCCGGAAAAGTCCTGCTAAAACCTGCTTGGTTCAGCAGGTTTTATTTTGGCATTTTATTCTAGAATCCAAAAGTCAAATCAAATGTTATTAACCCTGCTGTCAACCAGGTCTTTGTTGTATTTCTGCCACAGTGTTGTTTTTTCGCCACAGTTAGTTGGCGCTTACCAACTTAGAATCGGTGAGACAGCGGTGACGTCCACCCCCCTCTGTTCGATAGTCTAATTATAGTGCCTTTTGGCTAGTTCGTCAACACCCCTACAGAATGGTCGTGTTCTTTTAGCCACTTGACGTTTTGAGCAGGGTGCGCTATAATACTAACATGAAGACAAAAAGAACTGCTCGTAAAGATTCTAATTTCGTTATCTATTGTGCATTTCACAATGGACTAGCCTACATAGGGCTTACTCGCAAGGGATCTACTACAGTCACAAAGGCTGTCAAAGAACGGTGGCGTAAGCATATAAGCAGAGCTAGACACGAAGACAGGGACTGGGAGCTCTATCGCTATATTAAGAGTGGGAACTGGGACGGATGGACTCATACTGTCTTAGACGTCATACGCGGTCGTGCTGAAGCCTATGCCTACGAGCGTGAGCTGGTCAAGCAGATACAACCTGAACTGAATGACCAGTATCTTTGAAGGGTTATTGACAGCCTCACAAGATCGTGTTATAATTATGACATATTAACAAGGAGCGAACCATGTTTAAACTATTAAGTACTGCCAACCCTAAGATCCAAAAGGGCACTAAGATGGGCTATCTTAGCTTCATCTTACACCTTGCACCTAGTACACTGAGCGGCAAGAACACTTGCCCTAAGGCTACACCGGGTTGCATTGCCGCTTGCCTTAACACTGCCGGGCGTGGTGGTATGTTCAAACGGGGCGAGAATACTAACATGATTCAGCAGGCTCGTATCCGCAAGACAAAGATGTACTTTGAGCAAAGAGATCTGTTCCTTGCTACATTAGAAGCAGACATCCGCAAGGCTATCAAGTTCGCTGAAAAGCAAGGCTTGACACCCGTGTTCCGTTTGAATGGTACTAGTGACTTATCTGTAGAAAAATGGGGCATCATTGAGAAGTTCCCTACAGTACAGTTCTATGACTACACTAAGGTCTTAGGACGCAAGGTTGCGCATCTGCCTAACTATCACCTTACATTTTCTAAGGCAGACGGTAACGATGCTGATGTTGCAGAAGCATTAATGCAGGGCATGAGCGTGGTTGCTGTCTACGACAAGATCCCAGAGGGTGTTCCGAGTGCAGACGAAACTGACTTGCGCTTTTTGGACCCTAAGGGCATTATGCTAGGATTGAAGGCCAAGGGTCGTGCTAAGAAAGACTACAGTGGATTCGTAATCCGCTTGACAGAGGTAGCATAAGGCAGTATAATAGACACATAGACAGTTAACTAAAGGAGCGAAACTTGAGAACTATCACTACAATGAACAACGGTAACATCTACCAAATGGACATTACAGAAGCCATTGAGATCGTAGAAGCCTACAAAAGGGTCAACGGTCATCCTGGTGTACTAGAAGCGGTAATGGAGATGGGTGACAGGGTAGCACTAGACGAGCTACCTACGATCCAGAAGGTGGCCTACAGACGCTTTATGAAAGATATGCAGGCCTTGTTTGCACCGGTTGACGCCTAAGCGATTAGGTAGTATAATTAACACTTAGCAACAAAGGAGCAGAAGATGGAATGTACACATTGCAGAAAATGGCACTTTAAAGGCGTAGAGACATGTAATGTACCGGGTGCGCCAAAAGAGACTCCTTTCAAAGCATAGGGGTATTGACAGAGTTAGGTCTATGTGCTATAATAAGCACATAGACACACAAAGAAGGAGCGAAAAATGGCAAAGTATAACAGAATCAAGCATGTCATAGAACTAGCTAACGAAGTCCTAGATTTCCGTGCAGAACGCGGAGCTGGCTTTGAGACCCTAGAAGCAGAAGACATAGAGTGGATCGGGACAGAAGCCCAATGCAACTATGAAGGTGTCTGCGAGATCCTAGGCATTGCATTACCTGAATCTTTAGGGCCTGTATTAGCAGACTAAATTGAAGGGTTATTGACAGGGTTAGGTCTATGTGCTATAATAAGCACATAGACAGTTAGGAAAGAGTTAAAGGTTACCTACACCGTTAGGCGCCCAGATAGAGGACAGTATCGACGGATACGCTTGAGGATGGGGCATGAAACAGGCACCTAAGACGTGTTGGAGAAGCGGCGGAGTATGTAGGCAGTAATGACCGTAGAGGCCCAGTGGCAGACGTTGCCCTGTGGTAGAGATAGATCTACAATGGTTCCTTTAGCCTTTTCCTAACTGTTAGAGTGAAAGGCATTGCCCAAAACTTGGTGAGGATAGCACGGTAGCGCCGGCGGTAAATGGCTAATGGAGACGTTCTGTTAGTTACACCATTCCAAAAGATGCCAAGAAGTGGAGTCTCATGTGTCGAGCGATCAGAGACTTTGGACAAAGGGAAGCTCCAGTGCATTTCACTGTAACAGTTTAAGGCAGCTCAGGCCAAGTGACCCTGAGTCGTAAGTCCAATCTAATTCATGGCATAACCCTATGCGGCGTAGGGTTGTTGACAGGCTAGCCAAAATGCAGTATAATAAACACATACACAAACAGGAGCCTATATGTTAACAAACTGCGTCGCTAAAGCTAAACTAGTTTTTAATAAAAAACTACAGTCCTACAAACTAGTTGTCGCATTTAATGCACACAAAACAATTAAAAAAGTAGGTAATACAGAAGTAATAAAATATAACTTCCCTACACAATCTAAATGTGCATATGTTAGCGGGGACTTACTTGCAGAAAATTTGTCTGTAGAGTTAGCTAAAGTATTACCTAATGTCTACAAAACAATACGCACAAACAGTGTAGAATTTGTGGAATAAAAACAACACTAGAGTGCGTAGGGTCTTTGACTTTACGTGCTCTCTATGTTATAATTAATTTTTAAACAGCAATAGGAGCGAAAACTATGCAAACAGTAACATTTAACACTAGCGGAGACGGCTACTGGTCTACTACAGCTAAAGCAGTAGAGATTGTAGACATGCAACTAGGCTATGTAGCAGACGACAAAGATTTTGGCGAGCTGTGCGTGTACTTTAACACTAGTACTTGGGACGTTAACACAGACGGACTTATTTACACAGACAGCGCATTTATAGAAGACTTGCGTACATTCCTAGCAGAGCATAATTTAAACACAGACGTAGACTACAGCGAACAGGGTATGCAGGGCGACAATTATGTTAGCTTAGACGTTACAGGCGGCTTTATTGCTAGCTGGGAAGCTAAATTTGGAGAAGTATGTTTAACAGCCTAGTGCAGTGGGCAGGCACTGCCTGCTTCCTATGCATGTACACTATAATGAGCTTCTTCCCTGCTTATAACAGCTACAGCATCCTAGCAGGATTCTGTGGGGGGACGCTGTACATGGTATGGAGCCTGCGAGTGCGCAACTGGCCCCAAACCCTAACAAATTGCGTGTCAATCACCATATGCGCTATAGGGTTATATAAAGCATTTGGTTGACAGGCCACCATGGATCTAGTATAATACTAACATCAACACACAAAAGGAGCGAAACTTATGTATGATATCGTAAACAACCCAATTCCCCGTAGCGGATTCTTTGCAACTCCAGACAGCCTAGAAGACTTGTTTGCCTACGTCAACTCTATGTCGGGTGCAGAGCGTACAGTGGCAATGACTGTGGCAATGATGGCTCTTAACTTGTCTAACAAGCTCGTAGAGGACAAGATCCTGTCTAAAGAAATCTTTTGCCAATAGGTTGACAGCCTAGCCAAAAGCCTGTATAATTAAGACTTACACAAACACACTAGGAGCGAAAAATGGGTACACGATCAATGATTGCTATTGAAAATCCAAATACCAAAGTGGTTAAGGCTATCTACTGCCACTGGGATGGTTATTTGGAGCACAATGGCTCTATCCTCAACAAGCATTACACAGCAAGCCCTAAGGTCAACAACCTGATTGCATTTGGTGACTTGTCTAGCCTGCGTCCAGAGATTGGGTCAGAGCATCCCTTTAGTCGCATAGATACTAAGATGACAGACGCTGAATGGGACGAGCTCTACGGCGATATGTGTACCTTTTACAAGCGTGACCGAGGCGAGACGGGTGCAGACTATAAGCGTTTTGAGTCAGCCAAAGAGGCAGTAGCACACTATGACGGCAGCTGGTGCGAGTACTTCTATCTGTTCAAGTACGATGAAGACTTGGAAACAGGCAACTGGTACTATCGTACACGCGAAAACGGTCGTTGGAAGCGTTTGGAAACAGCCCTTAAGAAGTTTAAGAAAGACGAAGTAGCATGACAGGTTTTGAATCAAAGAGGGCTTCGGCCCTTGACAAGCTCGATACAGAGTGGATTGAACTACGCGATCAAGTCTTAGAGCAGATCGTTAAGGATGTGAATGACGGTGACCTCTCAGCGATTGAAGAACTGTTGGTTTATTGCAACGAAACAGCCATGAGACACTACCTGCCCGAAGTTGACGACTCTGAAGAAGAGTAGTATAATTAACACTTAGCAACAAAGGAGCGCAACATGAAAAAAGTCAAAGTTGAAACATTGATTGTTCAGGAACTTGAAGTCCCAGAGGATTGGGGTCGTGAAGAAGTCTATGACTTCCTTGCCGAGTTCCAATCATTCCGCACAGCGTTCCAGGGTGTGAGCAACGAAGATCAAACAGCCCGCATCGTTGATCTGGGTGTCTTAACCGAAGAAGTAACAGAACTAGGAGATGAAGCATATGACGACTGAACGATACTCTATGAGTGATGTAGCCTACGACATTGAACAGCTATACATTGAGGGCTATAAGCCTAAATCAATCGCTGTCCAACTAGAGATTCCTTTGAGCATGGTCTACGATTGGATCGAATCCAACGGTGTTACATCTGAAGAAGATGTTGTAGAAGAGCCACAGAACGAGATCTACAGCCCCTATAACGGCGCTTGACACTTTGGGCTAGCCCTGCTATAATAGAACTATAGTAAGGAGAGCGAGATGAAGATTGTAATTAAAGTTCCAAAGCAGGTTAGGGCACACATTGTCCTGTTCTGCAAGGATACACCATTTAAGCCTAAACGGGTAGAGAACAAGTTGGCCTACAAGCGTAAGCCCAAGCACAAAGGACGCGACTATGAATGAACATGATCGTAGCAACTTAGAGTTCTTGCTCAACGCCAGTCCTGATGTGATTAAGGATTGGGAAAGCAAGGTAGAAGCTGATGACATTGAGTATGCCCAAGAGCTTCTAAACCAATTTGCTCTCGAACTACGCGAACAGGCTTTGGCCCTCAAAATTGAGTGCAAAATGACGTTGGAAAGTAATTACCCTGAAGCAAATAGGGTTATTGACAGGATCCGGAAACTCTAGTATAATACTTACTTACAGACACAAAAGGAGCAGAGATGAACATAGCAACATTAGAGCAGTATGTAGAAAACAAGAACAAGTGGCGTGCCGTATTCAACCAAAAGCCTTTGAGCCTGTTAAACGGTGCAGATCGCCAAGCCATTGCTGATGGCATTGACAGCGAAATGAGCCCAGAGAACTTGACCTGCGATGGCGAACTGCCTGCGTCAGTGGTTCGTGCAAAGATGCGTAATCTTACTCGTTGTGCTGAGGAATTGCTCAGCATTGATCCTTCAGTAACCTTTAGCGAAATGGGAGTTTAATATGCCAAATTGGTGCAATAACACAGTAGAGATTGGTCACAGCGACCCTGCCAAGATTCGTGAGTTAGTTGCGGCGGTTAATGAAGGCAAGTTCTTGAACTACTGCAAGCCAGTGCCAGAAGCCCTACAGATTGTAGCAGGGCGAGTTGGTGATGACGCAGACCCTGAGCAGATCAAACTGCAAGAGCAGACCATGCACAATCTCAGCACCTATGGTTATGCCAATTGGTACGACTGGTGTGTGAATGAATGGGGCACCAAATGGGATGTCAATGCCATTGAAACTATTGAACTAGAAGGGGATGTGGATCACATTACCTTTGGATTTGACTCAGCATGGAGTCCACCTACAGGTGCTATGGAGTATTTGATGGACCAAGGGTTCACAGTCAGGCTCTACTACTACGAGCCCGGCATGGCCTTTGCTGGCATCTTTGACGAGAATGGCGATGACTGCTATGACATCGGCGGACTGACTAGTGAAACAGTCAAAGACGCTATCCCAGAGGTCCTAGACGAGATGTTTGGAATTTCAGAAACGATTGCTAACTACGAAGAAGAAGAAAATGAAAACGAATAAAGAACTAAACACTGAGCACGATCAGAAGCAGACTGATCGAGTGCGCCCTAAACAGTCCGAGTATGATTTCACAGCCCTAGAAGCAGTAATTAGACAATGGGTAAAGGCGCATGAGTAAGCTGAACCTATTTGGTAGGCCTTGGGTTGTATTTGATCCCAGTAACAAAACCCATAGGTTACACTACCATAACTTCGTTCAAACCGGATCCTGGGGGCAATGCCCGTTTCGATTCGTAGTTGACGAAGATCACGGGGATTTGGTTACAATGATTCAGCGAACTCTAATTAAATTCTACACTGAGAAAGAGTTCGGAACTGTTGTGAAAAAGCCACAAACTTTGGTTCGCCAAAAGAAGAAGTAAATGGTTGACAACTAACCATAATAGTTGTATAATTAGGACATGCAGAAGAGATTGGCTCTAATGCATATTTTTAACACACACAGAAGAGGTATTTTAAAATGGCTACAGATAAATTGTTTACAGTTGTTGGTGTATCTAAACTCGCTGGCGAGTACAAAGTTCGCTTTGCCAATGATACAATGCGTGTCAAGGTTCTTGAGAAGCACGGTCACGAAGACACTCGTTTGGTACAGCTGGATTCAGCAATGACCAAATACGATGCTGTTAAGACTATCGCTACATGGCCTGAGTTTGCTGATGCAAGTGCTCAGTCAGCGATTGCAGAGTACTTGGACGAGAAGGCTCCTAAGACTACAGCAAAGGCTCCTGCTAAAGCTGTTAAGGCCACAGCACCTAAGGCTAAGGCAACTGCAAAGGTTGCTGTAACTGAGGACGAAAACGCTCCTTTCTAAGCTATGCCGTTTATCCAGTACGAAGTATGGGGGATCACCGATCAGCATGAAGAGCTGATCGAGTGCGTTCCTACCCTAAAAGAAGCAGAAGAGATCGCAGAAGTTGAACGAGAGTTCTGCGATGAGGTTTACATACTGGAAGACACGGATGATGACCTTAAAGAAGTAAGGCGATATCAGGGCCTATAGCTCAGTTGGTTAGAGCAGAGGACTCATAATCCTTTGGTCCCTGGTTCGAGTCCAGGTGGGCCCACCATTCAAAGGTGTTGTGGCGACGCAACACCTTTTCTCTTGACTAGATCCCCAAAATGCCTTATAATTATGATTCGAAGGCGACGGGATGGACGGCATCGCTGGGCATACCAATAATACCCTTTCATCCTCTAGGGTTATTGACAGTTTGGCTAGATTCAGTTATAATAATGACATAGCAAGACAAAGCAGGAGTCCAAAATGAAAACAGTTATTATCACATATTTTGGCAAAGAGTACGACTACCCTTTGCTCTCTGCCGAGGACATTGGTGACGACTACATCATTCGTTTGTTCAAGTATGAATTCAGCGTTCAAGGCTATGAACAATGTTACAATAACACCCGGCGTTTTCATTTTGTTACTACCCTTGAAGAACTGGCAAAACTGGTTGACGCCCAGCCCAAACCGCAGTATAATATACACATACAAACAGCAAATAGGAGCGAACACTATGAGCAACGAATTTAAGAGCTGGGAAGAGATGTCCGTGCTAGAGCAATATGCCTGCCAATACTGGGATATGTATAAGGATGCCTATGGCGTTCGCCCACGCGGTATCGATACCACCAACTGGACTGAAGCAGAGTTTGAAGCTGAGTTCGTTCAGTTGAGCCGGACTATTGAAGCCAACTACAAGGACCAGTTAGAGTCCGAAGCTCGTGCCGTTGTGGCATTTGAAGATCGTGTCACTAACCTCATGCACACCAGCACCAACCGTCAGCGAGTGATTGCATGGCTGATGGATGCTGAAGGCGCCAATGGCGACTACGAGTATTTCTGTTTCACTCAGGGCTTGCCCTATGGTTACTTCAATAAGGAGACAGTATGATTACACAAGAAACCCGTGATAACTATGATACCAGTCATGGTTCACCATTTGATCGTGGCTCAGCAGACAGTTGGTACTCACGTCCTCGCAATCCACACAGGGGTGGCGTAGGTGGCGACAGTGGCCCACGCATCACAGAGCTTACACCTGCTGAAGTGCAGGCATACCTAGCAGGCTATCAGTATAACGAACAATTTGGAGGCAAGAAAGATTATGATTGATCAACTTACACTGGCGTTCTTATACACATGGCCCTTATGGGCGTTCCTAGTGCTACTACTTGTGGCCATCATTGTAGAAGAAGGCATTACCCACTATCGTCGTAGGGTTATTGACAACCCTACCCTTTGGTAGTATAATTAAGACTTAAACAACACATAGGAGCGAAACATGGGTTATTTTACAGATTGTGATTTTGATTCAACACTGGACATGATTGATTGTGTGAATGAAGTTGTGGAGCGTCATGTACGCAAGATGGAACGCTCGAGCCCTACCGAGCTGGGCTTGGATGTGCGCTGTGGTCCTGTGTACATTGACAGGGATGAGGAAGTGATTGCTGTGAGCCACTCCAGCGCCATCGACTACTATGGTGGCTTCGAATACATCAAAGAGGACGAGGGTCGCAAGACTTGTGGGGATTACACTTTCTTCACTACTGAGTCCAGCAGGGTGCAAGACTGCTTTGATCACCTCAACGAAGAGGTTGACACTGAGTAAGATTGGCTGTATAATTAAGGCTTAAACACACACAGGAGCGAAGATGAAAACCATTCAAGAAGTTAACCAAGCTATCATGTTTGGCAATTGGACCAACACTGAATTGTCCAGCATGATCGATGCAGTCAAATGGAATCGCGGACGCCTTGCTGAGCGCACCAAAGCATCAATCTGCGTAGGCGATAATGTCGAGTTTACCAGCTCAAAGACCGGACGTGCCATGCGCGGTTTCGTTACCAAAATTGCCATTAAATACGTCACAGTCAACACAGGCATGGGCTTGTGGAAAGTTCCGGCCAATATGCTTACAGTGGTTGACGCTGAGCTGGCTTGACAGTATAATAACTACTTCAACAACACATTATAGGAGCGAAACTTATGATTACAGCAGAACAGATTGCAAAGGGCAAAGAGTTGGCAGAGCAGGCTTCATTGGCCGCTTACCAAAAGATGGGCGGCGACATGTACGCATGTGGCTTTGCTTGGGTAGACGTCTATGTGGATCGTACTAACTCAAAGCAGGCCAAAGAGTTGATTGCCGCAGGTTTCCGCAAGGACTATAAGCCCAAGTGCTTGAGCATGTGGAACCCAGGTGGACTTGGTGTGCAGAATGTAGACATCAAAGAAGCGGGTGCAGACGCTATGGCCACATACCTGCAGGCACTAGGCTTGAAGGCCTACGCAGGAAGCAGGTTAGACTAATGTTTGCATCGGTCCTAGGCTTTATGGTCATCGTGGGTCTAGGACTCATGATGATCGAACTGGTAGGCATGTTTGCTCTCTTGTTCTTTGGCTTGATCATATTCATGGGACCGTTCCTGTGGATGAAGATCTTATTTGGCGTAGGTGTAGTCATTTGGTGTCTAGTAAAATGAAGACGATCTACATCATAGCCGCTGTGATAGGATCCCTAGTCAATTTGGCCACTGACAGTGAAACAGCCTTGTTTATGGCAGTGTTGGCGGGTTTGGCATTAGTCCAAATGGCGTTGACAGGCCAATGATTAGACAGTATAATTACTACTTCAACACAACACATAGGAGCGTAACTTATGAGCAGAATTATTAATGCATTGGATTTGGGAACAACTAAGAGCCTAGAGCAGGCGCCAGTGACCAAAGTACTTACAGAAACAGATGAAGAGATCATGCAGAGACTTGCTGATCGCTTTGAGATTCTAGAAGACATGACACGTGCTGTTAAGAAGGGCGATGTCAAGGCTATGATCGTAACAGGCCCCCCAGGCGTAGGCAAGAGCTTTGGTGTTGAGAAAGTCTTGTCAAAGCATGACGTATTTGCCAACGTTGCGCAAGACGGCAAGTTGAAGAAGTATCAAGTGGTTAAAGGTGCAATGAGTGCGCTTGGCTTGTACTCAAAGCTGTATGAATACTCAGACAAGAAGAGTATCCTAGTGTTCGATGACTGTGACTCAGTACTGTTAGATGACTTGAGCTTGAACATTCTAAAGGCTGCTCTGGACTCAGGTAAGAAGCGTATGATCCACTGGAATACGGATAGCCGTTTGCTTAAGGATCAAGGCGTACCAAACTCATTCGAGTTCAAAGGTGGTGCTATCTTTATTACCAACATCAAGTTCGAGCACGTGCGCTCAAAGAAGCTGAAGGATCACTTGGAAGCTATCGAGTCACGTTGTCACTATTTGGACCTTACTATCGACACAGAGCGTGAGAAGATCCTCCGCATCAAACAGGTAGTACGTGACTGTGGTATGTTGGACGAGTACGAACTAGACGAAGTTGCCAAGCAACAGGTTGTAGACTTTGTACAGACTAATGCCGCTAAGATGCGCGAGCTGAGCCTGCGTATGGTATTGAAGATTGCAGATCTGCGCATGACATTCCCTAGCAAGTGGGAAGCTGTAGCAGAAGTAACATGTATGAAAGGCAGTCGCTAAGAACTGTTGTAGTATGGACTAGCCAACGATTCGCTCCCGGCAACTAGTCCACCAAGAAACCCAAGTCCCTACGGCAAAGGTTTCTTAGCCCTAAACTCGTAAGCCCGATTCGCTCCCGGCATGTTTAGGGCTTTTTTTTTGACCAAAGAGCCGCCAGTTGACTGGGTTATTATTTGGCAGTATAATAGATACATAGCAACAAAGAAACAAAGGAAACACAATGAGATCAGACACAATCACAGTAGCAGACCTAATCCGTATCTTAAACAAGGTAGACCCTAGCCTGCCCGTAAAGATGGCTATGAATCAAGAATACGAGTGCGAAGTAGATGCCAGCATGGTAGGTGTTCGTGAGTACGACGAAGGTCCTGTACTCTACATCAACGACTGCCTAAACGCATACGAGATCGATGACACGACCTATGATGCAGAAGGTCGTGTAGTTGACTTGAGCGACACCTTCTAGTATAATATACACATACACACAACACAGGAGCGAACACTATGTTACAAGCTAAAGAACTAGACACTAAGCCTGCAGGGTTCTATGCGTATGCGGCAGCTAGAGATGCTAGCATGAAGAGCTATGCATGCTCTACACGATACACACTAGAAGAGCGTACTAGAGCACAGCGTACACAGCTAGGCTTAGAGCTAGCCTACACGAGTACAGCGCAGTACATTACATACCGTAAGAAGTTCGTAGTCGTCAAGCTAGAAGGTGCCCGTGTGCGTTGCAGACACACTCTACGCAAGCTAGAAGAACAGTATGAGCGGGAAGGCATTGAGAAAACTGTCACAGCACAAGCCGTCAGCTACCGGATACCGAAAAGATAATTTCTGCGAGGGGTGGGGGGCATATAAACAAAATGACTGTTGCTAAAACGCAACAGCGCATGCAAATTTCACCCACCGAGTAGAAATCACCTGGATGAATCTAAAAGTACTTCTCTATATTTTTTTACGCGAATCTCAGTGCGAAGCACAGGACCCAATCGGGGGCCTCAAACTAGCTAAAAATTCACCCCGCACCGTCAGCTAAGTACTTGACACATTTTTTTTACAGCCAAAAAAATAGGTCCCTAAGGACCCATTCTTTATTCACCTTATAGTCGTTAGTTAAGTATAGTGTCTAATGTTACATTAGAGTTGTTACGAGCACCGTCTACTCCACTAGCACGTATCCACGGCACACTAGTACCACTTGCAAATAACCATCCTGAGCTTGTAGGATCTTGGAATAGAGTCAGGCTATGTCCTGAAATCTTGCCCACCACGTATCTAGCTGAGTTATTGTCTGTACAGTAAAAGAACATGTAACCATCTGGGCAGTTACCATAGTAGTACTGTCCATTAGGATCTACTTGTGCGGCTGTTGTACCATTGGCGTTTTTAACCAAGTATCTATGTGGATTAATTTGTTTAACGACGTCAGCCTTATTATTGCTTAGACCCAATATGTTAGCTGTAATTCTCAAGTGTTCTACTCCACCAGTAATAGTCACTTGAAATACATAACCCAGCACGGTTGGATTTTGTCCACTATCACTAGTAACTGTGGCAAACACACTTGATCTGTAACCACTACCTGGATTAGTCACTACAAATGTAACATTACCACTGGCAACTGTGGCTGTTGCTGTGGCCTGTACACCACCTGGTTCTTGTGGTGCATCTACGACCACTGTAAGCGTACCCGTTAGGTTTGGTGAGCCTTTACTAGACTGTGTAATACTGGCTATATAGCCACCACCTAAACCGTCATCGCTAGTAGTACCAGCTTGTCCAAAGTTAGTGTTGCCAAATAGTGCTTTTTTTAGTGGTCGTCCCATCTTTTATTCCTCTTTGTGTATTTACCACACGTAACCGATTAACAAGCCAAGCATAAAAGCCATCATACCTGTAAGTACTAGAGCCAGTATATAGTGCAGACTGTTGTCCGCTATTCGCATTAGTAGTTGATACATTGTGTATTTACTATATACATAATGAACACACACTTATGGTTATCTAGAGCTATTACAGCTCTGTTAAGCATCCTACAAGCATCAGACTTGCGTAACAGGATGTATCTACAGTCATCACGCATAGAAACTCTAGAATTGGCTCTAGAGGACGTTGAACGTATTAATGCTCGTAGTGCGAATCCTAATGCCTTAATCTCGGGCATATGTGCTAACACGTTGGGTGCTCGGGTTGAGGCGCAGGACCGGTAACACTAGATCGTGTTTTACCGCTCGCTACTTCGTAGCATAAAAAATCTGCGCTCGCTTCGCGATTATAAATTTTCTGCGCTCCGCGGTTGTCTAGCTATAATTGAGCAGAAACAGCATCTTGTGTTTGTCGTATTTGAAAGCCACTGATATGTGGTATGACTCTGTGGCCATGTTCCAAGCCCAACGTTGGTATTTGGCGCCTGCGTACTTGAGTAGCCAGAATTCTACGTGAGTAATGCCTATGATCCAATCCAATTGCTCACCCACTCGCCCAGGCCAGCGTATATCGGCTATATACTCAAAATCATGTAGTACCGGAACATAATCCCAGTTGTTATATGTGGGCATGCAGATATTTATAGAAATATCCGCAGTCTGTTAGCCCAGTATGTTCTTTGACTCTGGTCGGGTTTTGATCAGGTCTTCTGCACCCAAATCAAAGTAAAAGTTGCCCGCTATACTAACTCTAAGATCATCACTAGAGTAAAAGGGCATAACTGAATGGTTTAGTGCCGAAGGGAATATGCACAAGACACCCCGCCAATCATTGTAGGTATTGAGCATTTCACAGGCCTGTTGCCCCAGTGCATTGGTATAGTGAAAAGCAAACTGTCCAGCATAGTTAACTTCAGGTGGTACATAGGGACGGGCGGCAATTTCGCTAGCACGAGTATAGGGTATGTTGAGCCAAATAACCCAGCTCATTACACCACCATGTGAGTGCATGTTATAGTACTCATGCTTGCTCATCCAATTGACCCAGACCTGATCCAGCTTGAGGCTACGCCCATGCTCTAGCACACGTAGGCTATGCGGATATCCATAGGTTAGGTTATAGCTCTTGATGCGTTCACCGATGGCCTGCTCTAGATGTGGTACTGTACGCTTGAGGAAACCCTTGTGATTAACCAAGCCATTGGGCGTGGTAAAATCTATAGTTTGACGTACTTCTTCAACTTCCTCTTCAACTGCCTGTATCAGCCCTTCATCCATTTGCCATAGATGATAACCGATGTTTTTAAATTCTTGCATGTTAGCCTTTGGGTTTTGAGTAGTATTTGTAGTTTACTGTGGTTTCGTTGGTCTTGTGTACACTGGCACCGTTCTTTAGGTGGAATCTTTCAGCCATCTTGGTCTGGGGGCTGAGTGTAACAATGTGTTCAACTTCTTTATTAGTGCCCAGTACCCAAGCCGCTGCCTGTTTGATCAGTTCAGCTCCTGCTCCAGGTGCATAACTCCATATAGTGTAGAATACCGCAGTTTTACGATCTTTGCTCATGGCTACGAGATCTTCTTCGCTAGTTGGTATGTCACTGAGCCACTGCATACAGGTAGCTGCCAGGATTTCTTCTCCTGCTTTGAGTACTAGGATTTCAGCGGCTTCGTTGATACGCTGTTCCAGGGGTATGTGTGGTCGTACTGGGTCGTCCTTGATCAATCGGACTAGGGGATCTGTGATGTCTGTGATGTGGTGTAGTTCCATGGCGGTCTTTGGCTAGTATTATATACGTACTTATCTAATTAGTCAAAAATCTTGTTAATAGTGTGTCTGTAGATTGAGTTAAAGGCTAGACTCACTCGTCGATTGGTTTCATTAGGTCTACTGCTGTGGGCCAACCAACTGGGAAATAAAATCAGTCTGCATGGGCTACAGTCTGTGGTGATCCAATTGGCATTGAAGAAATTAGGAGTCCGACTGTGTTCAAACATACGTAACTGTTCTAGAGGCGAGTGCAGGTCTAAGCCCACTGAGCCCGGATCTACATCCACATACAGAACACCACTGCATACACTAAGTTCATGTCGGTGATGTTCAATTCTATCGCCGGGTCCTAGTATGTTGATCCAACTGTTGGTAATCATCAGTTCATCACAGCCCATGGTCTCGGCCCATTTGTCCACACAGGCCTGTAGTCGATCAGCAATTACCGTGACCGTAGGATCAGCTAGTATGCCCTTATCGCGGCCACTGTAACTGCTAGTGCCAACTTTGCCGTGAGCCTTCACTGGCGTGGCATCAATCACCTGTTTTAGGGTCTGCATGTGCCGATCATTAGGCAGTGTATGCTCATGTATCACCGTGGGGAATAACAGGATTTGTTCAGGGTTCATATGTCATCGCCGGGCAAGTTGTTGAGTAACTCTCTGAGCTTTGAACTTTCTACCTGTGCTTTAACTTTAGGTACTCCTAGTCCTGCAACAATCTCTCCAGTGTCACTATTAACTGTTTGTCTATTCTTAATTGAGTTTAACAAGCTACTACCAGCTGATTGACTGTTGTGATTACCATAACCATCTTCTTGTTCACAATCAGTAATACGTAGACTGTCGATGTTAAATTCCAAATCAATTTTCATGCCAACACCGCTTGAACTACGAGTCTTCATCAGCTGAATTTGATAGCGTCCACGTTCACGCATAGCGCGACTTGTAAAGATACCAAACACGTTGTCCGCAGTCTGAATCTTACTTAATCCGCCTGAAATATGACTGTGATCGAACTCAACTTCCTCTACAGCGCCACGATTCAACTGTGCCGCAGTCACAAACACACAGTTCTTTTCCATGGCCAAGTTACGCAATTCTTCTGACACATACTTGTCTTTGACGAACAGATTTTCAGCACTAATCTTCTTACCCATTGGCATTAACAAGTCTAGGTAGTCAACTAGTAGAACGTCAACTTTGCGTCCTAGTTTGATTTCATATTCTTTCAAGTAAGCTCGAATATCGTTTGTAGTCTTACCGCTAGGCATATACTTGATCTGATATGTACCAGACTTCTTACCTACCATTTTAACCTTCATCTCAACATCATCTAAGTTCTTAAACACATCCTTAGTTGCCATTCCTGTTACCATTGCATCCATACGCATGGCCACAAGTTCTTCTGAAAGTTCTAGTGTCAAGTAAACTACATTCATGCCTTTCTCGGCAAAGTTAATGCCCAAGTTAGCAAGGAATAATGACTTACCTGCACCTGATCCACCTGCAAAGATATTCAACTCCCCACGGTTGAATCCTCCAAACAACTTGTCATCTACACTCTTCCAACCGGTACTTACCTGTCCGTTTTTGTCTTTAATCTTCATTAGACGTGCGCGAGGATCTAGCCAATAGTCTGTACCTAAGTCACGTTGTAAACCTACTTGTACAGCTAGTTTAATCTTTTCCTCTACTGAACCATATTCACCTTTTTCTAACAAATCGGCGCTTTCTAAGATTGCTTTTTCCAAACCTTTATGTCGAATGAATGTTTCAAAATCATTAAGTAGCCAGTCATAGTGTTCATCTCGAAGATCGTGGGGTACTTTCAAATTAGTACCGGTAGCGGCATTAATAATCTCTTCTGTGGGCACTACATTATGTTCTTCGATATATTGGCTCATAAACTCAGCCGCAGTCTGTAGCTTGCGATCAAAAAGTGTATGATCAAAGATACCTTGGCATCTACTAAATGTTGCCGCATCTGCTAGCATCATTTCTAAATATACTTTTTGTATGTCGTAACCGTAATCTGTATTCTGTTTCATATTTGTATTATACGCTAGTTAAACTCTTATTTCAATGTGTTTGACAGGATCCCATCGATAATCCCATACTCTCTGTTTGGTATGATATAGTACTGCACCTATACTACTGCTAGGATCTCCTGGATTAGGCAATGACCATATATATTTAAATTTGTCTTCTACTACTGCTTGATTAGTAGCACTATTCATAGCACACCCGCCCATATAGACTAGGCAATCTGCCTGAGTTAATTCTTTAGCCTTCTTCATTACCATACATACTTGCTCTTTGAATACCTGTTGTACTGCGGCCGCCAAATCACATTGTTCTTGTAGGCTAGTCAGTTGATTATCATCCCAATATAGTCCGCGATGAAAGTTTGTTTTTAGATTTAATATACCCTCAGCAAAATGATTGCGCACAGAACGTAGGAACCTATCACTGTTGCCCTGCTCAGCCATTTTCTGTAGCAAGTATTCGTCTTTGATTGGAGTTAGCCCGACATACTGTGTGTAGGCTGAGTAGAATAATCCCAAACTATGTGGATAACTTCTACTCCACACTTTCTTCATTTCACCGTGGAGCCCTTGCCATATGGTAGCACATTCAAATTCTCCGATTGCATCGAGCACAACAATCGCACAATGATTAAACGGACTTGTATAATAACCAGCGGCAGCATGACTGCCATGATGAGGAGTATAAGAAATTTTTGCATATTTGAATTGTTTAAGATGACGATTTGGTAATGTAGACATATCTAATGCAGTCTTATATTGACCTGCGTAGAGTTGTCTTGCTTTCTTAACCCACGGACGCTCATACCAGAATATACGATCTGGACTGCCGTAGTTTAAAGCCTGTACAGTTTGACTACTTTCTAGAGTGTCTTCTTTGTTAGTAGTCTGTAATACTAGTTTACCCTCTTTGAACACGGCGAGACTAGAACCGTGATTAAGAGCGTTTATTCCCCAGAGTATCATTTGTAAATAAATGGATCACGTTTACGTAGTTCTTCAATACGTTTCTTCCATTCACGATTTTCTTTCCACTTTCTCCAAGGGCTTAATAGTATATCTAATAGTTTTTTCATGTTATGTCCTTAAACCATTTCTTTGCTCGTAGTTGTATTTTTAACGAGTTTGATTCTTTTGCTGACGTAATTAGATATAGTGTTGCTAGTCTTCCTAGTTTAACTATAGCATCATTAACGTCTTTAATGCCTTCGGGCCAGTCTGGCATGCTTACTGACCAGCCATATTCTAATGCTTGTTCTACTGTCTTAGGACCTTCGTGATCTCTATCTGGAACTAGCACTATTTCTTTACCTAGTTGTTTTAACAACCAGTTTTGACTGTCCTTAATCTCTGCTCCGAGTAAAGCACATCCATCAATACTTATCGCGTCAAACGGTCCTTCACAAACAATCACGAATTGGCGATTGTTTTGTTGACGGTCAAGATTAAAAACATAGCCCGGTTGCTGTTCTGATAGATATTTAGGTTTAGAATCATTAATAGCACGAGCCGTATATCCTACACAAATACTGTCTTTGTAAAAAGGTATGATAAGTCTGTTACTAAAACCAATTTTAGGAGTCCAATAAAATTTATAATCTTCTAAGAAAAGACTTCTACTAGCAAGGTATTCTAACACCGAGATAAGTTTATCTGGAATTTGATCTAAACTTGATATGAGTACTGATTCGTCTGGTAATGCACGAGTATCGAATTTAGGTATAATACTCTTTACTTCAAACGATGAGCTTTCATTAAGGCGCATCGCCTCTAGACCCAACTTGTTGATTAGATCGTCGGGTAAGTTTAAGTCTCGCATAAACTTACGCATTTTTTGACTCAGAGGTCTACCTGGTTGCCAACTACATTTAAATTGACAATTGAAACAATGATAACTTACTGCATCTCCACCATTGACAATAAATCCACCACGCTGGCGTTTGTCGTCACAACAGGGCGCATTGAAACTGATCCAACCACTTGGAGTAGTTTTACGTTTACCAGGTAGATGTGTAAGTAATGTTTCTGATATTAGGCCCATGCCTAATTATACTACGAAACAGTGAAAGATACAACCTTTCCGGGCCCATTTGTTGCGCCATATCCACCATAAATATCCATGTTTGAATAAATTGATGAAGTTAATGGCCAACCATAAGTCAATCGGAAATAGTTATAATTACTAACTGGTACTGTAACTGTAACAGTACTTTGGGCTGTAGTTGGAATGTTAGTAGATGTATTATCAAAGATTATAGTTTGCGCGGCATTGAGCCAACTGTTAACAGATACTGTCATATCAGTAGTGCTTTCCAAATATACCTTGCCTAAAAACCCTGTACTAATAATAACAGCAAATGTTAAATTGGCTGTAGGCACTGCTTCATAAAACTTTGCCGGCACAGCTGAACTATGATTTTGTACGTTACCAGCAAAGTCAATTTCTCCGGTAAATGTATCAAATATTTGATTGCTTCTAGTATGCGGGGTAGCCCAACCAACAAGTTCTAGTGTGCTAGTTGCACTAAATTTGCTATCAGCATACATTAGAGTAGGTACACTATTAATTACAGCAGTTACACTATAAGTAAGATATTGATTCTCTAAAGTTGCAACATCTGCGGCTGGAATACTAATACTGCATATTCCTGTAATTGGAGCATTTGGTGTAACAGTATATGGACTATTAGGTAGTGCTTTACCGCTGGCATCCATAACGTTAAGACTAATACTAGATACGGTCGTTAAGTCAATGCGCTTTTGATCGGCATTCTTAATGTCGAACTCTAGGACGTTAGGAACGCCTTTATAAATTTTTACTTGTCTCTGATACACGTTTGTATACTCCGTAGTAAATCCTGCCAGATCAGCTGTTAGTATGATTCGATTTGGATATAAATAACTTGAAATTTTTTGCATCTGGCAGGACCTTTAATACTATTTATGGCAAAACTAAGAGACAACATAGAACAAAATCTACCCTTTATCAGTGTGTTAAACTACGGTGATAACGAATATGTAGGAATCATTATTAATCAGGATCAATTTGTCACAAGCTTCTATGATCTTAATTCAATCAAAACTCCTGAAGAACTTGCAATATTTTTAGAAATAGGCGAAACTTGGTGGTGGGAAAGTAACCGCCAATTTCCTATTAATATATTTTGCAGAGATGAAATACAACCCTTTTCCTATGCTATTAAAACATTTAATAGTAAAGATGCTAGGGTAATTTTAGGACCGGTGGTTAATTTAATGAATCTAACACTCAAGCGTGTTAAACGAAAAAGTGTTCAACTAGTTAGAAAGGTTAGATAGCTCTTCGCAAATTAAATTCATTTGCACAACAATTACATGAGCGTATGCAATAGCATGCGCTTTCTTAAAATAGTACTCGTCAGTCGCAGGTTTCAACCATACCTCGCTGAGTACTGTCGGCCAGTCTTTTCCTATTAAGTGTCGTTTTGCTGGGCGAATAACCGCTATCAATGCCGCGAGCTCTTCGACGCTCGATGGCTTCATTAATTTCGTTATACTCACGTGCCCGTTCACGTGAAAGAGCAGATTTACAAAATCCTCCTGTTGTAGTAGATCCCATAGTGGTTCAGTCTCCATTAATTGTTTTAAGTGTGCTGGGTCACGTACTTTATCATATACGCTAACATTTAAAAAATCGATCTTAAAATATCCTCGATCTTCTGCTTCTTTATAATCAATAGTGCTTAATTTTGTAAATGGATTGTACGGGATAGACGTACAATATACACCAGTGTTGTGTTTTTTAAAAGTGTCATCTTCTTTTATAGAAGCAACTACATGATTAAATTTTTCTAGAGCAATACTTCTATCTGCAAAATCAATATCAATATCAGGCATTATAAATTACTCTCTTTAATAACTTGTTTGACAAATTCTAAATCAGCAGGCATCTTCTTAAATTTTGATGACCAGAATGACGGATCAATGATTCCAAATACTGCATTAGTTTGTTCATCATTGAATTTTCGCAACATGTCTTTTCCATTTTTACTATTCAATATTACCCATGGGCTAACTTTGCCATCTTTAATATCATAGCAAGCACGACTTAGGCTAACGTACAAGAAATAATGATTCCATTGTGCGTTGTTAACTTCTGCCCAATCCATCATGTGACTAATACTACGTTGCAATGCAGTCTCTACCGATTCGGACCTAATAAGATCTCCAACATACTTTTCGTAAAGTTCGTCTCTACACCAATGATCCAATTTGATGCCGCTGACAACAACCCAGTCAATGAATCTGTCCGGATATAAAGGATTAACATTACTAACAAAACTGCCAAACTTAACAAAAGCGTTATAGTAAGGACTTTTAGCAAATTCTTCATAAGTTTTATTTTGTTTAAGTTGAGGCTGAGCTTTTTTAAAAAATTTATTAAAAGCATCATACCCAATAACTACATGTTTCTCAGTTCGAGCCAATGCTCTACGTTTTTGTTCGCATACGTGTACAAACAAAGTTTTTTCCTGCATGAAACCCTTATTGCAATAGCCACATACATAAGGTTGAGTAATTAACGACATCATTTAAGTTTTTTTGCAATAGTTGCTTCGTCCATGCCATAATTTCTAGCAAGTTCTTTTAGATCTTTATCAGTACTTAATTCTGCAAGTAATTCTAGCTCATCATCTTTACGATCTGGATAAAGCTCTTCTAAAAATTTAATCTTCTTACCAGCATTACCAGTTTTCTTTTTATTTCCTAACCATTGATGGAAAAATACTTTCTCACCATTGTAGCTACACATACATAGAAGTTGCCACATTAACTTAGGATGTTTTTGTAGACTGTTCCAATGCTTGTTGAAATATTCATTAACCGCTAAAACAAAATGTTCTTGAACGTCTCTGCTTTGTCCTTGCACGTTGCTGATATATCTGTTGAGAATAAAGAATTCTTGCTTCAATGCCTTTTGTTGTTCAGCATCCATGGCATCCCATAGTTCTCGAACATTTTGATCTACTGCGGCAAGTTTTTCTTTAAGTTCTATTTTTTCACTCATATTTTTCTATGCTTAGTTTATATAACATTTTAACACGATCGATGGCTTTTTGCAAGGCGGGGTTGCTCTTTCCTGCTAATCTTATTTTAATCCATTCGTTATGGTCATCCAATTCTGCCTTACCAGATTTTGCAGGATCAATTTCAGGTGTAAAGGTGGGACTTTTAGGATCATAGTCCCAACCAACTACTTGTCGATTACTTGGATTGGAACCAAATTCTCGTGCGTAAACTGTACCGCCACTGCGTTCATAGATGTACGTTGCACCTGGTTTAAGATTGCCCATTATTAAACTCTGCTAACACATCATCTTTTGGAACTAGTCTTGCATCAAATGCCAAAACTGTTCGTTCGCCGGTACCGTTCCAAGGATAAACTGTATGCGGCAAATAGCTTGGAAACATTAACATTGTTCCAGGAGTTGGAGTATATTTCCAAGTGTCATTCATTATAAACTTGTTAATGTCACGAGTTTGTGGCATTCTAAATAATATTTGACCATCAGTTGCATTACTGTCTGGATCAAAATCAGGAGCCTTAACGTATACGTTCCCGCTAAAATTTCCAGCTGGATGAGTGTGCATTTCTTGATAATCTCCCGGACCTTGTTTAATGGTCCAAATGCTAATAATTACAGGTTTGCATAATTTTAAATCATCAGTGCCGCTTTGCTGGTTAATGATTTCCATGTAACCTTCGCAGACAGTTTCCAACCATTTGATTAACCAAGTTACATCTAAGTTTAGATTATTTGGATAAACTTGTATTTGCTGACCGCCACGAATACTAAGAAACGGATTCAACGCATCATTTAATTCTGAATGGCTATGTAGTTCTTCTACTAGATTATATAGTTTACTGAATTCAACGGGTGGCACATGATCTACAGCAATAACAACCGGTTGGAAGTAGGCAATTTTTAATGTCATAATAATTCCTTATAATATTTTATCTAATTGTATAATTTCACTTTGTCGACTAATTTCTTTGACAAAATATGCACAATCTGGCTTCTCGCCGTTTCTTGTAGGACTAGCTAGTAACTGTCCATTTTTCATTTTTGGAAAGTACCATTTAACATCGTTATAAAAATTTACAATTTCGATCTTTTTAAACTCTACCCTAAACGAGCTTAATGGATTAAAAATTAATGCTTCAAATCCTCTGTCATTCAAACTAGTTAAAGGTAGAATTTCAATATCACTAGCTGCCGAACTATCTCCTACAGCAATTGACCAATCAATAGGCATAGCAATCTCATCGTTACCAATTCGTAATACCATTGCGGGTGCATTGAAACTTTCTAGAAAGATTAATGGCATAAAGAAAAAGTCTGGATCGTTAGGATTCGAATTATCAAGTACTGCAAATCTTGTGCTATCGTCAACCTCATCCGGTAAATTGTTCAGTGAGAACGTTTTGTTATCTAATGTTAATATTTGCATTTTTTATTTTCTCTTTTTTCAAATAATGATTTTATTTTATGGTATTGTAGATCAAAGGAGTATTCCCATCTAGTAAATTTTTGTGAAAATATTTCTTGATTTAAAAACTTTACTTCAATCTCAAATGGCTTATCTGTAACTGGAATTAGTTGTAGTATTGAATCTCCAGCTTTTAATTTTTCAGTACGAGGGGTTGGACTATTTTTCCACAATGTGTTAACACTAAGTTGATTTTGATATTTAAATTCAATAACCCCTGGCACTACAGTATATTGTTGTGGATCATGTTGATTCCACACAGGTTGTACACATGCCCACTTAATAGGCTCGGATGTGTATACTAACCAAGGACTAGTGAATTTAACATTCTGATAACCAGGCCACGCACCGGGTGCTTGCTCTGATAAATTATGAGCTTCTGCTGGTGGATATAATGGGTATTGCTTTGTGGCTGGACAATTTACAGCAGGTGCTTTACGAGAATCTAAGTCAACTGTATAATCTGACCATAATGGAATCATTATTCCTTTACTGAATAAATCTTTTATTCCAACACAATGTTTGACGTTTCTACCAGCTTTTGATGGTAACTTTTCAAACCAGCTAGGTAGTGCTTCTGTTGCCAATGTTGGTGGAAATAATTCCATTAATTGTCCAACATGCGTATAAAACTCTATTTTAATAGGTTTTTGTTTTTTAAAGAACATAATTATTTCTGCCAGTCTACTTTTTCAATAGTAAACGGATACTTAGCGTCCTTGTAAAATTTCTTTCTTTCAGTAAGATGCCGTTTCGCATACTTACAAGTGCTAGTTAGATCCCAAATTTGCACAAAATCTTTATCTTCTGCCTTACGGATGCCCCTACCTATCGACTGAATAACTCTGACAAACGATTTGCCAGGCTCAAGAAGTACCATGTTAAAGATACGAGGTATATTAATACCAACAGCCGCAACACCATAGGTCGCGACGATAATTTTATTATCGCTAGTTTTAATTTCGTCATATTCTTCTTTACGGTCTTTGGTCTTAACTTCACCTGATACAAATACTGCTTCTGGTAACTCATTAATAATAAATTTACCCGAATCAATTCTATTAACTAGAACTAGTGTGTTGCCAGTAAGCGATATTTTCTTAATAAGTTTGCTGATATAAATCATTCGATCATCATCTGTTACAAGATACTTTAATTCATCGGAGTAACTGGTAAATTCTGGAAGATCGATCATCTGCACAACATTTACATGACAATCACTAAGTACACCCATTGACTGTAATTCGTGAGCTTTGATGCCCCCAACTACAGGTCCAAGACTTGCAAAAATTTGTTCTGATTCAAATTTTTCTTTAGGCACTGTACCAGTTAATCCCCAACGAATTGGCGCATTGCACAAGTTTTGTGTGAGCAAATTCTTCAACACTTCAGCCTTGGCCATATGTACTTCGTCAACAATGACTGTCTTAACTCCGTCAAGGAATTCAGCTAGTGATACAATGTCGTACTCGTGATTTTTACTTTTTTTATCTAAAATGTTAAGACTTTGCCATGTACAAATAGTATGAGTTTTGTTAAGATCTTTACGATCACCGTAGTATACACCGACGTCTAATCCTACGCTAATAAAATCTTCTTCTGTTTGTTCTACAAGTGATTTATTAGGTACGATTGTAATTGTACGTCCATATTTTTCTGCAAGATGACTTAGTGTTGCAGTAGTAATTGTCTTGCCTGCTCCTGTAGCAATTTCTTGTAAGGCTTGTGTATTTTCTAGAAATTTATTAATTGCTTCTACTTGATAATCTCGAAGCATAATAGGCTGGCCTTCTTGCTGATGTCCTCTAGGCCATACTTTTCCTAAGTCTGCCCAATAAGATTCAGTGACAGGAATAAAATTAATCTTAGGAGTAGTGCGCAAATCATCTACTTCATCAACATCAATACCTTGTTTAGATAAAATGTCTAAAATCTTCTCTAGTTGGCTCAAATAACCATTTCCGCCAAGTCCAAATAAACTAACCATTCCGTCCCAACGTCCTAATTTATACGCAGGATGATAACGGGCGTAAGGAATTTCATACTTAAATGCCGCGGCTAATTTTTTGCGAGCATCTAGTGGCAAATTTTCAAGTTTTATATTAACTTCGTCTCGGATTACTAATTTTACCGACATATTTGTGATTTACTCGATTCAAGGATTGTTGGTTGATCTGCATACTCAATTATTAAATCACAACAACTAGCATACACTGAAGTTTTTCCATGACGCATACCCATACGAGTATCAAGTGCAATTACACTCATAGGCTTCCATGGATTTTTTAGGAAAAATTTCGGTATTTTTCCACCTAACAAAGAAGCCACTATAGTTGTGTCATCTAGATTGTAGTTGTATGATTTATCTTGTATGAAAGAATTAAATTTTTTGCCAGCGTCATCATTAGCCAGTCTGAAGTAAACACCTACGTGATCAAAAATTCCATTATTTTCCAGGGCATCTGACAAATTTTCCAGATTTTCTTGGAATTTATTAGGAGCGTTTCCATCAAACACTACTAGTAGTGGTAGACGCCTTAATTTTACTAAAGTCGCAATGACTTCTGTTAGTGTGTGTTGATTTTTGTCAACCCAAATTCGTGTGCTTGATCTGTTAGCCACATATTCGACCAAATTTTCACCAGGATTTTTCACATTTTCTGTGAAATACTGATACCGCATACTACGGTCATTTATAATATTTTGATCAATGGCTGTTTCTATTCCGAGGTCAGCAGTAATTGCTTTATGGAAGTTTGGATGCTCAATTTTGGTCAATAACAACTGATCACGAATTTCAGTTTCTGACCATGATTTTATGGTTTTATAGTGATTTTTGATATTTTCTGAAATATCAAAATTAAGAGGTGTTAGCAGGTCAACTAGAGCTATAATATTTTTCTCAGTTAGGTCAGCCTGGTAATATTTTCCAGAAGACAGCTGAGTTAAGTTTTCAATAACCTTACCAGCATCTGACAAAATTTTACGAATTCTACCAGATGATGTTACTTCTAATTGAAGTACAGATTCATCTTCAAGATTTTTAACAATATTCAGTTTTCTTATTTGCTCAATTTTTCTAAATGGTCTTGACCACTCAGGAGTTGATAAAATTTTAGAAATATCAGTTTCTATTGCTACTAATTTTTCCTTATTATCATTGAGTATTTTTAATAATAAATTAGATTGTGATTCTGTTATAAACAGAAAGCTGTTTGATGAAGATGCTAGGCTTGTTAGTACTTTAAAATCTTTTTTAGAAACTAAAGAGTCAACAGATGGGCTAGAACAATTTACAATTTGTAATAGAAGATTATCAACAGTTATCATAGTAGTAAGTATACACTAATGTATTTTATAAATCAACCTTTTAGACAAAAAAATAGGCCTCAATATTATTTAAGGCCTACAGTCTACCTTTTGGCAAAATTAGTTATAAGGTTGCGTCTTCCATACCGGCAACACGCAATTTTACAATGTTAGTAAGTTGCCATTGTTTCTGATCAAGGGCTTTAGTAATACCTAACCACTTGTTGCGAAGTAAAGCAAACTCGTTGATAATTTTTTCAAAGTCAACTACGTCTGCTTCACCTTCACAATATCGTTCACAGTCTCGACTACTTAGAGCACGTTGATAGTTCTCTAAATATTTTCGAAAATGTTGGCTTTTTAGGCGTCGAAGTTCAATATTTAAATATTCTAAAATAGCCTCAATTTCTTGGAGTTGGCTAAATCGTTGTTCAACAACTCCTGGCATTGATGCGGAGGCTTTTTCAATATTCCCAACGATCCGACATTCTAATCTTGCTTCATCTAGTTCAGCATTATAGAACTCAACGGCTTCGGGGATATAAGAAATATCCTTGGCTATTTTATTATACCACATTAAAAGTCTAGTTCCCTAAAGTCTTCATCTTCTGGTTCAGCGTCTTCATCTTCGTTTAAGTAATATGAAATTGCTTGGTCAAGAATTTCGTCAACGCCAGTGGCTGCCTGCAATACACGGTCAGTTACTCCAAAATCTGCAAGTAAATCGATGTATCGTTCTGCAACAGTTTCTAATTGTTTTTTGTCAATATACTCAACAAAATTTAACCAGATGTCGCCTACTTGGGTTTCATTCAGCATTTTCTTCTGTCTCCTCAGGAATGGTTGTTGTTAAAGGTTTGATATGAAATTTACTCATTAACATATCTAATTTATCATCTTTCCATTCTTTTCGGTAGAATTTGAACTCTTCACCTGTCTCTGGGTCAACCCACTTGAGTCTATTACCTTCTTGCTTTAACAAGCCGGCTTTTTCGCACAAGTCAACTAGACCGCTGTAAGGATTCATACCTGTTTCGTATGGAATCTTAACTTGTAATGTTTCAAAAGGCTTTGCGTAACGAGTTTTCATAATCTTACAAGCGGCACGAATACCGTTGACTTCTGAAACTTTGTTACCGTCTTCGTCTTCTTTTAATTTCAACTTCTTCATAGCAACTACGATAGAACTTGCATAAACGAAACCTTGTCCACCGGAGATTTTATCATCTGGATCAAACATGTCTTGACTAGCGTATGTATGATTAGTACAAACCATACCTACGTTATAGTTACCAAACATGTTTACACAGTTACGAACCAATGCTGTCAATGCTTTAGGTTTACGACCCATGTCGCCCTTAAGATCTCCCGCTTCAAACTGGTTGATGTCGGTAGGGGTAAGCAACATACCCAATGAGTCTATGACAAATAAAACCTTAGGACGTTGTTCCATAGCTTTGTATTCTGTCATGAATTCGTGGATTGTTTTTGCCACGTCATCAATCATAGCCATGTTCAACTTGAGAAGTTTTTCTTCACTAGTATCTACACCTAGTGCGTGTAACCATTTTTCATCTAACGCATTTTCACTGTCTACAAGGATAACATAGATACCCTGCTCTTGTGCGTTCTTAACAATATTGCCTGAACAGATATACGACTTGCCGGCACCTGATTCTCCAGCAAATACAGTAACTTTACCAAGCGGAATACCTTTATTAAAATCGCCGCTAATTAGGTAGTTCAACGCAAAGTTACCTGTACTAACCCAATCTGTTGGGTCATTAAACCCAATACCTAAGCCGTCAATAGACTTGGTCAAAGTTTTTCTAAACTTTGATAAATCAAACGCTTTAGTAGCCATATTAGTTATCCAAGTCCATTGTAGTCCATTCTTGTACTACGTCAAGCATATCTTGTTCAGAGTTACAAAGAATCTTAGCGGTTTTCCATTCGCTTTCTTCATCACGTCCGCCAACTTCGACCATATAGCCGTTGTCATAACGATTGATAGTGATTGACTCGTTTACTTTTGCTAGTTTGCTTAATTTACTCATTTTATTTCTCCTAAATTATAGATAACCCGGGCGTATGACTAAGTCATAGAGGCCCGAGCCGTGTTTTTAATTACGCTTTTTGGCGGTTACGAATCATTGCCAAGATGTCTTGAGCACGGCTGTCGCCTGCTGGTGCATCTGTGCTTGCTTCAGCTTTTGGGGCAGGTGCTGTCTTAGCTACTGGAGCTGGTTCGTCATCATAGTCATCACTTGCCGCTGGTACTGGTGCAGGTGCTGCCTTAGGAGATGATGTTTTTTGTGGGTCGCCAGTGTTTTGGCTCATGCCTGCAGGCTTGAAGTACTGACCCCAACGTTCCATGTCATATGGCTCGCCGTCAACTGACGCTTCAAACATTTCTTTCATAACTTTCAATTCAACTTCGCCTGGTTTCTTAGGCAAGAAGTCTGACAAGTTAAACAAGCCATGTTCTTTAATTGCCGCGTTTTCTTCGTCACTTAGTGGACGCTCACGACGTGCCCAACTTGATGTTGAGTAGTCAGCATATCCGCCTTTTGAACCTTTCTTCATACGATAGTCTAAGCCATGTACAAAGTCAGTTGGCAAATCCTCCAACTCTGGATCAACCAACGCGGCACGAATGCTTGTAAAGATTTGAGGTCCGATGATAAATCTACGGATTGGATTTGCTGGAGTTTCTTTTTCTTTTAGACCGTCTTCAACAACGAATCCTTGGAAAATGTAACTACGCTTTTTCCAGTATTTACGACCCATATCTTCTAGTGCTGGATCTTTGAACCATGCACGGACTTCAGATAGGATTGGGCAAGTATCGCCATACATTTCTACGCATGGTACTTGTACAATAGTTTGTTTGCTTTCTGACTCACCTTTGATTCCGGCGAATGGCAATTTGATCATTGCACGTTCTACCCAGAAAAATGTGTTATCGGCGTTACCATCTGGTAAGAATCGCAGTACGGATTCATCGCCTTCTTTTAGATTCCAGAACGGATAAATGGAATTGTCTCCACCTGTTCTGTTGTTGTCTGAACCTTTTGATTCTGCTGCCTTAAGTTTTGCTCTGATTTCTGCTAAAGATGCCATAATTGTTCTCCTATTAATAGCCTTTGTGTTTGCATTTCTGCGTTTTTATTTGCCTGTATTCCTTTAAGATCTACTTAAAGAAAAAGCGCATACATGTTATTGTATACGCTTTTATTTATCATTGCAAGAGATTTCTTGCTCTAAATGTGATATTATTTCAGATATTTTGCCAAATCGATAATTCTGTCTAAACTTTCTTGAACAGGTTGCGCTTGTCCTCTTGCTCTAGCTTGTGCCTTAGCACTAACAGGTGCAGTAGGTGCAGTAGGTGCGGCCGCTTGTGTGTTTCCTTGCATTTGAGCTAAAAATGCCTTATCTCTTGCACTAACATTTGGATCGCTCATTGCATCTTTAGCCGCACTTGCTTGTGCCGGATCTAAGGTTGCATTTTTACCAACTCCGCTACCATTATTAATTGCTGTTGGAGCAATAGGTCCTGTCGGCTGTGCCACGGTAATATTTGCATTTAAACTTGTTCGTCCTGGATCGGTTGTTGTAGCACTTCTATCCGAAGCGGCTTTAGCTTGTTGTGCGGCTTGTGTTTGTAATTGACCAGCAGGTGTATCTTTCATCAATGTTGCTGGAGGTTGGCCATCGGCCGCAACATTCTTAGCAGTACTATTACCATTGATATCTAAACCATATTGTTTCATTGCGGCTTGTGTAGCTGGTCCCATGATGCCGTCAGCTTTAATTTTTGCACCTAACGCAATTAATTTTTGTTGCAATGCTAATACTTTAGGATCTGATTTAGCCGCTGGTTTAGGTGTAGGACTTGCTCCCTGTCCACCTTTGACTAATTTTTGGTATTCTGCTTCTCCAGCCGCATATCTGTTGTCAGTTGGAGTTGCATATCCTCCAGGCGTACTAGGAGGAGTGAGTCCGTGATCGGCATACCATTTTGTGTATTCTTCAGGAGATAACGATTTTGTTGTTATCTCACCTTCTTCATATAGTACGTCAATTAGTTTCACGTTAACCTCTTGCTAAACTGATAATTCTAGCCAAACTTTCTTCTTGACCAAATACTACATGGTTGCTAGTTGATTCATCAATTAGTCCCTTATTACGAGCATCTTGTATTTCTGCTGGAGTTTTTCCAGTAGGATCAAAAGCCGCAGGTGCTGCCGCTGGAGATGCACCCTGGCCGGCCGCAGGTGCTGCCGCAGGTGCTGCCGCAGGTGCTGCCGCAGGTGCTGCCGCAGGTGCCGTCGCCATATGTCCAACTGTGTCACGCGGACCATTATAAACTCGTTTTTGTGCCGCTTGGCCTGTCGCAGGTGTTGCCTCTGGTTTGGCAAATGTCGCATCAGTTCCAAATTCAGAACCTTGTGCTGTAACATTTGCAGGTGCGCCGGCTGGAGCCGCCGCAGGTGTTGCCGCAGGTTTTGCTTGATTAGCTGGATTCTCTAGTCCGCCTGTTGGGATAGCGGTTGCCGCATTTGTAGTACCAACAGGATTTTTTGCCGCATCGCCTGCTGGTGCCGCTGCCGGTGCTGCCGCTGCCGGTGCTGCCGCAAATTGTTTCTGAGCCGCTTGAGTAGCTGGCCCCATAATACCATCAGCTTTAATTTTTGCACCTTTAGCAATTAAGTCTTGTTGAATTTTCATAACAGCTGGATCTGATTTAGCCGCTGGTTTTGTAGGTGATGCACCTGCACCTCCTGCTGGTTGACCCGCATATGCTTGTTGAGCACCTTGTGCTACACCACCTGCAAAGTTTTTAACACCTTGGACTGCGCCACTAGCCGCATTACCAACTGCACTTGCGGCATTACCAACAGCATTACCAACTGCTCCGGCAGCATTACCAACTGCATTTACAGCTTGTTTGCCATAATTGCCAACTGTTCCAATGGCGTTGCCAATTGCTTGTCCAGCTGATTGAGCATCTTCGTTTTGTTGTTCAACAATAGCTAGATACTCACGTAAACCATTTACACGGTTTCTTAATTCTGTTTCATTGATCATTTTTTTCATAATAATTCCTTATCTTAGTCCTGCAATTTTAAGCATAGCCATTAGTTCAGCGTCTTCATTCATTCCAGGCATATTCATGCCTTTCATCATAGCACCCATATCTGGCATTCCACCTTGACCTGCACCCTGTGGCATCTTGCTCATAATACCATTCATCATGTCTTTTGGATTCATAGTAGCACCAGGCATACTAACTGTTTGATTAGGCATATTTCCAGCCATCTTACCTACTTTACCTTGTATCTTTTGAAACATAGCTTGTGGGTTTGAAAAGTCCATTTCATCTTCAGTGTCGCCATCACCCATAGCTGGCAATTTAAGATGCATGCCTTTAGTTTTAGCCATAGCATCATCATAACTAGCAGGCTTGCCGTCAATTGATCCTGTGCTTGTATGGTTTTGTGTAACTGTAGCGTTTGGATTATCTTTCTGATATTGTTGTAACATTGCCGCTGGATCAGCGCCCTGATGATTTTGCATAAACTGTTGCATTAGTGCATTAAAATCTTGTTTAGCATCATCTTGTCCAGCTTCGTCAATAGTATGATCATGATGCACACCGGCTAGACGTGTAATATGATCCATCTCTTGGTGAACACTACTACTTGGATCCATTTTTTCAATCATGTCCATTACGTGTTTAACGTGTTCAGGTCTTGCGCCCGGAAATGCACCATCTTTAAAATCTTTCAATACTTTAATCTTAGTGCGTGTACCACCTAGAGTAAAGTTCTTTTCTTGTGGGTTCCAAAAACCGCTGATTGATTTTAATATACCGTGAACTGGATCTTCGTGCTCTTCATGATCAAACCCAAATTCTTGCGGATCCATTCCGCACTCTCGAATACAATCATGCAAGGTCATTTCTTTATGGCCGAAGTCTAATTTAGTATCTAATTTAGCACCGGCTTCTTTAGCTTTATGAATTGCTCTAATCATTTTAGCTTTAGGATGAGGCGCACCAGAACTTTCTGCTACAGGAGCAGGCGCTGCCTCAGGAGGTGCTACTGGTGGGGCACCAGCTTCTGGAGCAGGTGCTGGAGGTGCTTCTGGAGCAGGTGCTGGAGGTGCTTCTGGAGCAGGTGCTGGAGGCGGAGTTTCTGCTGGAGGTGCAGTATCTGCGCCACCAACTTGTCCGTCACCGCTAAAATCTAATTGGTTTTCAAGACTAGGATCACGCTGTAATACATATTGTTGTATAATTGCTCGTGCATCTAAGTCTGGATCTAATTCTTTAAATGTACTTAAAAATTCTGGATCATCAATAATATGCTTGTTAGTCAAACTGCCAATAACATCGTCACCGTTTGTGCCAACTTTTAATTCAGCACCCATGATTGCATTTAAATCTTCTACTGCTTGTTTCTGTACTGTTAAATTGTCACTAAACAAATTATCACGAGGTTCTGATTCGTCGTCCTCGTTTACTATGCTGTCCATGAAATTTTCAAATGCGTTGATAGGATCGTAGCTTTCACGTTCCATACGAGCATTAAATTCATCACGGCGAGCTTCTTCTTTATCGTGTATCGCTTGTAAACGTTTTTTAGCACTTTCGTCACCTGCATCTGCTTTCTTCTTAAGCTCTGCCTTATGGCCTGCTCTCATTTCTCTTTCGTGCTGTGCGCTTACATTGTTTGGATTATATGCATCACTTAGGATATCATCAGGACCTAATTCTTTAGTCGGTATACTAGTTTCATCAACTAAACGGAAGATATAAGGAAATGCTGTTTTTAAATCTTCATTAAATGTACGGATTGTTAATCGATCAATCCAGTCACTCATAATGTCTTCAGGAATCATTTGATCTTCACGATCTTCAAATGCTTCTGCAAATTGCTCATAATATGATTTACGTGAAAGGCTTGCTACTTCTTTTTTAACTTGCTCAATACGTTCAAATACTTTATTTGTGATTTCGCCCATAGCTTCTGCTAAAGATTCATTACGACCAACATAACCTTTAAACTTACGTAGTTGTGCTAGTTCTTCACTTAGACTTGTAATGTGTTTACCAATAGCATCATAAGGAATACCGCCATGTTTTAAATGTTCTGCTAATGCTCTAGCACCACTTAAATGTTTGAATGGATATTTGAAACGTTCACCTGCGGCGTTTTCAACATAAATGCTTTCAATATGCATTGTACGTCCAGCGGCTAAATCAGTGTTAACTGGCTGACTGTGTTTAATAACAAGTCGGGCTTCGCCTAAATCTTGGTAACTGATTTTAGCAGTACCGTACATTTTACTTTCCATCATAGGTTCTTCCTTGGATTTGGTCTGGAAATGATAATCTCGTTTATCTAAATTATTCTTCCCTATATTTATTTCATCATAATTCAACAATCTTGATCGAGCAAAATCTCTCAAAGAACGTATAAATTTAAAAGCTCTGGGATGCTTAGAGTCAACTAAGTCTCCGCTTAACTGTACAAATACACCCTTCTTTTGACTAAGTGTAATAGTAATAGTACCTAACACTTCGCCTTGTTCTTTGTATTCAAATTCAAAGAATCGTGCATCGGGGATATCTTCTTCACGGCTTAATATTTTACCTGCTTCATCACCAAAAGTGACGTCAGAAAAACGGGTACAGATTTTACCGTATAATTCTTGTGCGATTTTGTCTAAGTTAATGTCCATCTTATATTTATTAGATATTACTAGAAACAAATATCGGGAGCGGAGCTTCCCAATCTTCTTCTAAGTGTGAATTTATGCTGAGAGTTTCAAATACTCTAGGATCCCATTCTGATAATACTACAGTCATGCGTATAACTAGCAATAACGCTGAAACTAGGTCATCATGTTGCCCTGTTTTTGCTTTAAAACTAGTACCCGAAGCAATAAATGTTTTAAGTTCACTTAGTAAAGGTCGACTGTGAATTTTCATCTTATCTTCCTCAATTAAGTACTTTACTCTCGAACATGCTGATATTTTATTACCAAATGTAGTGTTAAATCCTTTACGGAATTTACGAACATGCCCTTTACGCACAGGTTCTGATACAAACAATCCAGGGAAGTTTTCTTCTCCTAAATCCTTAATAACAACTAGTGCCGCCTCACCAACTGTGTTATTTTCACAAGACCAATAAATGCTGTTAGGGTGATCTTGACCAAGCTCGTCTTGAATGTATTTTAATAAATCTTTAAATATTTTTACTTGATCTTGTATGATTGTTAAATTATGTTGCCATTCTGCTACCTGTATCATACTGGGTAATTCAAATACTTCAATTGCCGCATAATCTCCACCTGTGCCTAAACTAGGATCAAGTGCCGCTACATACAAGTTTCCAGGTGTGGGTTTTTTATACCATCGTACTTGCCCCATACGGAATGATGGTTCTTTTCCTACAAGCTCTGCAAGTTTAATACTGTTGATCAGTGTTTCATCGTATACCAAGAATTCGCAGCCGTATTCACGACGGAAACGTTCTTCTCCGATACGACCTAATTCAACTTTCTTCCATGCTTCATCACGATCTGGATGATCGCCCCACTCGGCACGATAACCGTGGAATCCATTACGCCCAGTTCCTTCTTTATTTTCGTTACCAAACTCGTCAAACAAATCCTGTGACTCTTTCCAGATAATAGCAAACGTATCTTCGTCTGAGTTAGGTGTTGAAGTAATAATTGCTCGTCCACCAGTTGCTAGTGTTGGTGATATTGAAGTCCAAAACTCTTCAGCAATGTTAGGCTGTACGAAGGCAAACTCGTCACAATATAATAAGGATATGGACATACCACGACCGGTATTACCAGTAGTAGTAGCTGATACAATTCTAGATCCGTTGTCAAATTCAATACTCCCTTTGTTATAGTTAACCACGCCCGACCGTATATAATCAGGACATAGTTCATATCCGTAACGGATACGTTGCATAATTTCTTGTGAGCCTGTGTATTTGTGTGCGGCAACTAGAATAGTTTGATCTGGATGAAACATAGCATACCATAGCAAATATGCTGAAGCACAAGTTGTCTTACCACTTTGACGCGGTAGCATGTTTACATTGAATCGAAAATCATGATAACTGTTAAGTAGCCCTATTTGATATTCATAAGGCTCAAACAACATTTTGCCTTTAACAGGATGCTGTATGTAAAAGAAGTTTTGGGCAAAGTGCAAGTACCCCGTGGCGGGGTCAGCACACGCTAACAAGTGCTGTACTTGTTCTTCAGTGAACGATTCTTTAGTGTGCGCCTTTTTAGTTAAGACGCCGTCTAGTGATTTTGCCATAATGTTATTTACTCAAAAAAATAGACCCCGGAGGGTCTATTTGGCACTATCGGACAGAGTGCTAACTGCGACGAAACTTAATCATATTTGTTATACTTCATAACACCTTTGGCGGCACGAGTTATAGTACGTTTTTCAGATGATTCTTCCATATTTTCATAATCTTTAGGGTCATGTTTTTCATAGTGGAAGTACTCTAATGCCTCTTGACGACTCCAGCCGTATTTTCGCATTAGGTGACGAATCTTTTTCTCTTCATCATCATCGTGATGAGCGTTTTCTTTTACATCTTTCTTGGCCATTTTTTCACTTTCACGACGAGCTTTATCGCTCATATTAGTTACTTTACCGCGACCGTCTTTGTCTTGTGCTTTGCGCCATGGAGTTTCTTCTTTCCACTTTGTAACATTACCGTGTTCGTCTTTTTCTTCTGTACGCTCTTCTTTAATAGCGGCATACATTTGTGATAGACGATTTACTAATGACTCGTGCATTGGGTTTTCACCGCCATTAACTTTTCGGCTTCTAATATCACCTTTGCTATGCATGTCGTTACCATGTTTAGTAACAGCATCAATGCCATAGGTAACACGATGTGGTCTATTTTTAATACGAGTACCTTTGTCCGCATCAATAGCATCACCGTGCTGTTCATCTAGTTCAATGTCAACTTCGCCATCTGCTGAATGTGGCTCGCTAACAATTGGTTCATGACCATGCTCTTCACCGCTTTCGATATTGCGCAAAATTTTCATCAAGTCACTAATGCCGCCGGGGCCACTTCCGTTCATACTTACATTCATTGTCACCGAATCTTCTTGATGATGTGGCATTCCCATCATTCCGCTTGGCATTGGGCCGCCTAAGCTGATAATTTCTTCTTGAGCAGGCTGTCCGTCAGTATGCTCAGGAGCTTTAGGAGGAGTTTCTGCAGATTGAGGTTCTAAGGCGCCTAGGCGTTTAGCTTCTTCTGGACTGCTTGCTCCAGCTGGTACTGGATGTACTGTTAAATTCTCATCTAACGCACGAATTTTTGCATATAAGTCTGTAAAGTTCATTTTACTTTTCCTTTGGCAGCGACATTTAAGCTGTTATGTACGCTGTCAGCGTATGGGGTTAATTTAACCTTTTTAGTTCCAACAGGACTTGTCATTCCTTGTTTTTGTGTAACTTTTGGTTGTTCTGGTTGTTCTTTAGATTTTTTTGCTTTTGGGAACAGAGGATCATTAACCCCTTTGTACTGCTCAGGTAAGTGTCTTGCTTTGCCTAAGTCTTTTAACAAACTAAACTTTCTTTTCTCGCCTACTAAATCTTGATGATTAACTTTTTCGTAATCAGTACCAACAACTGCATCGCCTGTTGGTTCGTCATTTGCATGATTAAGTTCAATCTCTGCTTGCTCTTGTTCGTTATGAACACGTATATCACTTTGCGGAATATTTAATAAATGAGCTACTTTATCATGCACTTGTTTGCTAGTTGCAGGGTAGCTAGTAACAGCATCAAAAATTGTTACAGAAATATTTTTATGTTCTGGAAATTCAGTGTGCATTGCTTGGATAGGAGATGACTTGCCACTAGATACAGATTGTACGCCAAACTCTGCTAGTGCTCCTTTGATCTTGCTAGGGCAATCCTTAGGGCAATCGCAAGCAATTTTAATCTTAAATTCGTAGCGTTTTTGATTTTCTGTTAAGTATTGTTTAAATGATTTCATAGTCAATTCCTGATGTAGTATTTATTTTAAATTCTTTAATTTTTCCAACAAGCTGTTACGATCAGTAATAATAACACCATCACCATGAATGTTAACACTATCATCTATACCTGCGGCATCCTGATCTAATTTCTGTTTTTTCAGCTGTAGATCAATCATTTTTAGTTTTTTGTCTAATTTAGCAGTCTTGGCAGTAATAGCATTACCTAGCATACTTGCGGCTACTTCAAACAATCGTCCACTGTATCTAGCTTCTACGTTCATACCTAGATCCATAATATCTTCGTAGGCATCTACCGCACGTTTAGCTAGATCATCAAGCTCGCTGTCAGCCATATCACCTAACCCTTTTACAGCAGGTAAGGCAGCAGATATTTTATCAAATTCGCTAATGTCGCGAAGCAACGGCTGTGCATCAACTAGCTCTTTTTTCTTCTTTTTTTCTTCTTGCTTAATAACTTCTTTACTAGCAGGAAGATTTAATAGTTCTTCAAGTTTCTTAGTCATAACATTACTTAGCCTTACGTTTGGCTGAATATATCATTTTCATTAAGAATACGAAACTTGATGCCTTGCTGTTTACACCATATATTAGCGGCAGCCCATTTAGCTTGATTCTTGACAAACTGAGCTTGGTTGTATTTGTTCTTGCCTACACGTTCTAAAATAGTTTGGCTAGCAGGTTTAATCTCAATTAATTCAACAATTAATTTGTTAAACTTGTCAAGATATTGTATGAAAAAATCAGGAACGTATATCGTTTGACGACCAGTTAACGGATCTCTATAGGGTATTTGTATAGCTTCACTTGCCCATTTATGTACTCTATCATTTTCATCGCAGAATCTCATAAATGTCCACTCCCAACTGCTTCGGTATGTAGGAAGTTTTGTCCCAACATACTTTGCTGGGTTTTTCATCACAAACTTTCCCCGTGCAAACTTAGCCATGTTATACTAAAATATTACGTGCTTCGTAACTATTTTCAACAGTTGCTATCTTGTAACCAAGGATACTTGTTTTTTCTCTATAGCTATTTAAAATTTGTGCTACTACTTGCCCAAGCTGAATATCAGTTAATGACTTCAACATGTCTAACAATTGAAATACACTAACTCCGTCAATCCTTGCTTGATTTAACATTACAATAGTTGTACTAGATGCGCTTGACTTATCAAATCCTCGTTTAGTAAAAAATGCAACTGTGCTGTCAATTTCATTTGCTGGAAAACTAACAGGCGCAACAAAATAATTATCAAAAAATGTTCTTACATCTTGAACTGTTGTATTTTGTGGTGGAGGTAAATTTATACTAATGCTCATGTGTTATGCCCCTAATTTTGTAGGTGTGGCTACTGTTGTATTTGTAGAATTACTTGCTACTGGAAAAACTACGCCAGGCACACCGCTAATAGTTTGCAATTGAGAGGCAGTTGTTAGTCCGGGAGTTCCTGCAGTTGGGGGAACTTGTGTATTTTGATAGCTGTTTATAGTGTTAATAGTATTATTAAGGGTTGATACTGCTACACTTGTTGAATTTAAATTATTAACAAAACTTGGATGAATTATTGTTGGGTCAGGATTAATACCTTGCAATGGACTAGGAGTAGTGTCATAGTGTTCTAAACCAAATCCTTCTGGATCTCCTGCAGTCACAACACCATTACCATAAGTTACTGCTTCATATGCAAGTTGCATGGTAAAATCGTGTGTAGTAGTTTTAGAATAATCTAAACTGTTTCCATTCCAAGTTTTAATAATAGGATTAATTAATTTAAGGCTAATATACTCGTGTCTTGCCATTTGATAAATTGTAATGTAATTAAAAAATGGATTTGTACTTTTATTATCTAAGCCATAGGGTGTAGTAATATAATCACTGCTACGAGTAGCATTTCGATTATATGCTCCTGCTGTTGATGCACTAGTTGGATCTGCGTAGTAATAGGTATAGTAATTTTGCCACAACTGATTAATTAATCCCATGTTATCATCGTGAAATGCAATAGTAACATCTTCGGGATTAATATGAAATTGTGCGTTCTTTTTTCTATTATATTGATTTACACTATCTACACTAACTGAAAATTTAGGTAAAGTTACATTCTTAACCAACATATTAATTTCGTTAGAATATCTTTGTACAAGCTCTGGATTTCTTAGTGCCGCTTTGTTTACACTAAATGCTACATGGAACTGAAAGTCAAGTTTAGGGGCAAGCCTAAACTGATTATCAGCAAACAGTTTGGCAGCATGTTGCCAATCTCTAAGATTGATAACAGGATCAGATTTTAAATTATTAGTTGCGGTAAAGGCCATAATAATATTTATTAAAAAAATAAACTACGTACTTAATGATCATCTATAATAAAACCCACCTAAGTGGGTTTTTATTATTAAGAACCTAGTGAGTTTGTGCCACGTGTTTGTACAAATCCTGGGGTACCTAAACCAGCTGTTGCACCCTTCTGAACAGCATTGTCATACTGAATAGTTAGGTCAATCATTACTGGAGTTTGATCAGAATACTTAATATCATTCCAGTTAGTTTTCTGTAGATAGCAACCATATAGTTCCCATGTTTCTAATACGTTAGGAGCTTCGGCACCATTACCGCCGTCTAGCATTTCAATACGTAGTGTAAACTTATAGTCACCACCAGATGCCGCACTAGATTGTTCAAAGAAGTCAAACTGTCGTTGATTTTGTTCGCCAACTAATTTACTAACGTTACCTAATACATCGTCACGTAGTTTAATAGTAATTGGACCCCATTTAGTCTTACCAGCATAGTAAATTCTGCTGTTATAGACATCAATGGTTTGATTTTCAAACTCAACACTTGGGCGAGCCGCTTCTGCAACTTGCTTAGTCATCTCTGTTGTGCTACCACTTACACCAAAGTTTTCAAAGTTTAATCTAAAGCGATACTTCAACTTAGGCATTAATTGGCCTTGTGAAGCGGCGCTTTGATCAGACGCTAATGGTACTGTAAATCTTGATAAGGCTGCGATTGACATTTAATATCTCCTAATTATTTTCCAAGGCCTTTGATTGCGCCGGTGTTTTCTAAGCGTAGTGGAATGTAAATAAATTCTACTGACTTAACTGGTTCAATCGCTATATCTAGATATAGCTCGTTGCGGTCGATTCTGTCTGGTGTGTTATTTGAAGTATCGCATACTACGATAAAGTCATATAATGCACGTTGACCTACTAGTTCTAATAGTAATGCCTCTGCCGCTTGTTTAATTTCATTACGTGTAATTGTGTCGTTTGGTTCAAATACGTATGGTTTAGCTAGTTGTGCTAACTGTCTACGTAGATATACTACTAAACGTGCTACGTTAATACGATCTAATGAACTTGCCACTAATTGGCGTGTGTATTGTCCGTAACATACTAATCCAGTTCCGCCAATATATGTTAATGGATTAACATGGATGCTAGCTAATGTATCACGTTGGCCAATGTTCAATGCTGTTGAATTAAATTCGCCAGTTACTGGATCAACATAACCTACTGAAGCCGCATTTGTAATTCCACCACGACGTACACCAGCTGGTGCAAACCATGGATAAGAAACGTTGTCGCTTAATGCGATTGTACGTAACATGATGTGACTTGGAGGAACAACAATGTTATTACCGATCAAATCAGTTGTGTAACCCCATGGATAGTAAACACCTAAGTATGCGTTAGTTGTAACTAAACCTTGATCTCCGTCACCTACTGCTGAGTTAACGTTGTTACCCCAGTTGCTTAATGAAGTTGCATCTGGTGTTAAACGTGCAGGACTGTCACCTACAATAAATGCTGTCTCGCCACGATCAGTATTCAATCCAACTAAATCGGCCATCATTTCTGGATATCCAGGGCATGAAATTAAGTTGAATATTCTGCTGTCAGTGTCGCGAATCTGCTGGTTGCTTTGAATTGTTGCACCAAGAGCTTGTAGAACAACTTGACGTTGTGCTTTACGACCAAATGTACCAGCACCGTTTGGTTGATTAGCGGCATCGCTAACCCAACGATCTGGATAGTATGTGTTCATCAATGCATTACCAAAACGTAAGTTACGTGCAGTTACATCAACATAACCAGATACATAACGCAATACGTTGTTACCTGAACGACGTAGGTTCCATAGCAACATACCTTTTGGATATAATGCAGGATCTGGAGCGTCAAAATCTACAAAGTTAGTTGATAGCAAGCTAACGATACTAGCTGGGGTTCCAGTTGTACCATCTACACTCCAACGTGCATCATGGAACAATACGCCGTTTTCTGTAGTTTGATCGCTGTTGTCTAACAATACCCATTTCTTAGTCAAGAAGTTAAACTTGTAAATGCGTGGATAATTTTCAGTATCGCTAGGGTCAATCCATAGATCGCCATTAGCTAATGGTGTGCCATCGCTTTGTACTGTTGGTTGTGTAGCTGTTACCATTGGTCCCATTGGATCAGTGGTTGTACTTTGACTACCTAATGTCTGATTATAATTTAAGTAACCAACCCATGTAGTACCATTGTTAACCATGATATCAATATCATCAAGATAGCTGTTAAACCACAACACGCCATTTGCTGGAGTTGTTGTTGGAGGTGTATCACTTGCGGCTGCAAATGCGCTACCATTAACTGTTGGAGTCCATAAACTAGCTACATATGCGTTTGATGTACCAGCTGGATTAGCGTACAAGTTAGCTGTAACACCAATGCTAAACACTTTACCAATTGGCATATTTGCACCGTCTACTATACGGAAATCACCACCTTTAGTATGTGTAATTGTAATTTGACCAGATGCATTGCTAGTAGCAATAATATTAGCAAATGGGTTACCACTTGAGTCAAGCGCACTGTTAATTGCACCTAAAATTGTGTTAACGTCTGCTGTAGTACCGGCTGCTGTAAATGTTACAGTAATTGCATTGTTTAATGTACTGCTTCCTACTAGACTTTCTTGTATAGTAAAGCTGTTAGACCCTGCTGTAAATGTACCAGTTCCGATTGGAGACGATGTAATGTTTGTAGGGCCAACGCCGCTACGACCATAAATCTTAAAATCAGCATAAGCTGGACTTTGTTCATCGTCATTGTATTTTACATAAGTTGCACCAACTGCTAGGTTTAAACCACCGCCTGTTGGATCTAATGCTGCCAATGCGCTTTGGCCGTTAGCATACATTTTAACAGTTTGTTGAATCCAAGAACTAGTTGCTGAATTGTATTTCTTAATGAACCAATCTGCACCATTGTTAACTGCTGTAGTCTTAACCCAAATTGATCCAGTTGGGTATCCGTTAACAGACGATGGAACATCGCTTGCACGATATAATGGAACGTTAAAGTGTGGAGCTAACGTAACTGCTGGAGCTTTATATGTACCAACTGTTAAACCTACTTTAGCACAAGTTGAACCACTAATAACAATATCAACACCTGTTGAATAAAGATTTAAGTAACCATTAATCACTGCGGCAGTAACGCCAGTTACATGAGAGGCAACTGCTGTAACAAACGTAGCTAAAGATGTAGCACCTGTCACAGAGTAACCATTGATTACCATAGCATCGCTGGTTAGCAATGTTGGGCTTGATGTAGTACCTGTGGCAGCTGGCCAGCTTGCGGCCCATGCGCTAGAACCAACAGCAACCCATGTGCCGGCAGCTGTATCTGTTTGATACTTTTTCAACCATAATTTGTTTAATGTAGTAGTTGCTACGATAGCATACTCACCGACTGCACCGTAACTAGTTAAAGGAGCACCAGTGCCACTATTAATTTTAGTGCTATCTGTAATCACAGATAGACTGCCAACGCTTTGTTGTTCTTGGAATGTCTGGCCACCAGTTACTGTAGCGGCAGCTGAATTCCACTCAAACACACCAAACTTACTGTCAGCTGTGTCAAACCAGAATGTGCCATCTGCTGGCAATCCTGCTGGAGCAGATGTTTCGCCTGTTAATTGTGATACATCTAAATCTGCACGTACTACATATGCTCGATTGCTTACACCTAAAAAGCTATAGGCAGCTTCTAAACCGTATTCATTCTGTTCGCCAGCATGGATTGGGTTATTGTTTGCATCGGTATAAAACTTTGGAATACCGAATGTGTTTGACAAGTCCATTTGACTTGTTAGTAAATAAACTTTACCAGCATTTGCTTTTAATGTGCCCGGTGCAATACCAGTACCTGCGCCATTCATTTTGCTTTCTGCTGAAGCAACTACTAGTAGTGGTACGGTACCTGGGGCTGCTGGGGTATAGAATGATTCATCTATAACTGTTACGCTTACGCCTGGTGAACTTAATTGAGCCATATTTTTATCTCCAATGAGTACATGTTCTTGTATGTATTTAGTGGTTTTGGATAATTTATAGCTAATACACCTATTTGAAAAGGCTGTAAAAAGGCTTAAATAAAATATGAGACCTTTATGTTCGTGCGGGCGCAACCCTGTTGCTGTTAACTACTATAAAAATGGAAATCCCTATTACAGAAGCCAATGCGGTGCATGTAATAGAGGAGTTAAGCTACCACGGTGGTTTACTAGTGGTTATAGAATGAAATCAGCGTGTGATAAATGCGGGTTTAGAAGCCCGCATGCCGATGTGTTTTCAGTGTTTCACGTGGACGGGGATCTAAACAATTGCCGTCATACAAATTTAAAAACAGTTTGTGCTAACTGCACACGAGTCCTACACAAAGAAGGAGTTAAGTGGAGACAGGGAGATCTTGTCCCTGACCTATAACTGACAATACCTGTGTATACAAATCGTCAATAGTACTGTTATTTTCTAATACATAGTCAAACTTGGTTCCAACCCATGCTGTTTCACTAGCATGAATTCCTAGTTTTTCCATACGAGTTTTAGCCAACATCCAATTCATGCATTTATCGCCGGCGTTCATATCAGCGGCATCTCGATACCATTCAGGTTCAGCACCACGTTTTACACGAATAACAATGCCGCCTGCATCTCGAATACTTTTAATTTCATTAGGAAATCGGCAGTCGCTAATAACAATATCGTCTTTGCTAGTGCGTAGTTTATTCTCTAAGCTGGCAATCCACATATCATCGTGGAATCCATTACGGCATACTTCTGTACCCCAGTATTGTAAGATGTAGCGTGGAGTTAGATTAGGCATGTTCAAGCGTTCTGCCCACCAAGCATCAACTTCTTCTCGCCATGCTCGAGCTTGTGTTGTACGACCTTCTAGCATAGTGCGATCCCAGCCAAATACTGCACTAACGGCGTCTTTTAAACTGTTAGCAAATGACTCTCGTCGGTATCCATGAAAGTTAGTAAGATAATCGGCAATAGTATCTTTGCCAGAACCAATAAAACCGCACACACCTATAATCATAGCATCTCCTAACGATATGCTATTATATAACAGTTTTGTTACAAGGTCAAAATATTTTTAACCAATTATAAAGTAATACCCGGTGCCGCCTGCTGTTAAGTTATCTAATTCTTTATCTAAGTTTACTAGTTCTTCTTTAGCTTCACCAATTAATGCAGTACCATTAAGCGTAATAGGTGATCCAGGGCCAGCAATACTACCAAACTTGCTACGTGCTTGTCCTAGAGACATTTTAGCAGTAGCTAAGGCATAATCTTTAAGCCATTGTTTGGCATAGATATCTTGTAGCAATACCCAGTCTGGACGGAAATTGTAACTTTGAATTAGGATCTGCTCGCCTTGTGCAAACGGACGTTGTAAAATATTTAAAATGTGAGTAGTTGGTTTCCAGTTAAATTCTATATAACTACCGAACATACGTCCTACTAACTTTTGATATCCTGCAAACATGTCATATGTTGCTAGGCCACCCATCATGCTACCTGACATCAAATAGGTGTTTGTGTATGCTAGGTTAAACGGCTCAAATAAAGTACCACCTGCACCCATACCAGTTCTTGAGCCAATAGCTCTACGAAAAACTTGACGGACTGTGATAATTTCATCAGGTAATCTGTATTCATTTTGATCCTGTATAAGTTCTAGAAAGCTATAACTTTCTTCTACAGCGTTTGAGCTTTTTTGGCGATAACGAATTAATGCACGATCTAGCGCATTTTCATAGTGCTTAGGGTCAAGCTCAACATCAATCATGCCGTCACCAAGCATGGTTTTTATGTATTCAAAAACCTTATTTCGTTCTATAGTAGAATTGCTCTGCGTACTTGATGGTAAATCGTCCATATTTTACTCTCCTAGTATATTTAGCTATCGATAAATATGTTACTATGCCAAGATTAAGTCTATATAAACCAGAAAAAGGCAATGACTATAAGTTCATTGATCGCCAAGCTAGCGAGATGTTTCAAGCTGGCGGTACAGATGTGTATTTGCACAAATATATGGGGCCAACACTTAAAACCTCAGGGACTGCTGATCAACCAGTTTACGGTGCATTAAGTCCAACAAATATTCAAGATTTATTGTTTTTAGAAAATCGCGATAGAAAATATGACACTGAGATTTATAGACTTCGAGGTATGTATAATGTTGCAAATATTGATTTTAATCTAAGTCAATTTGGTCTTTTTATTGATAATGATACAATTTATCTAACTGTGCATATCAATGATATTATCAATACTATCGGACGTAAACCTATAAGTGGTGATGTGTTTGAACTCCCACACCTACGTGATGACTTTGCTCTTAATGATTTTGACTTTAGCTTGCCTAGATACTATGTAATTGAAGATGTAGGTCGTGCTAGTGAAGGATTTTCAGTAACTTGGTTCCCGCATTTGTACAGATTGAAATGCAAAAAAGTAACTGACAGTCAACAGTTTGCCGACATACTAAATCAACCGGCATTAGATTCTAATGGCGATCCTGTTTTAGATACTACACTAAGAGATTTATTAAGTACTCGTAATCAAGAATTGCAAATTAACGATGCAGTAGTTGCTCAAGCTGAAGCAGATGCTCCGAAGAGTGGATACGAAACTAGACAATTCTGGAGTTTGGCTGTTGACAGTAATGGTAAACCTGTTTTAGAAACTACAGAAAGTCCTAACCTTGCCAGTGATACTAATTTAAATGCAGGTGATGTTGACGGTGTTCCAGTAAGATCTGGGTATAGCGGATACTTAGTCGGAGACGGATATCCAGTTAACGGATATCAATTTGGTCATGGCATTCAATTCCCGGCGGCTCCGGCAACCAATGATTTCTTTTTACGAACAGATTTTTTACCTAATAGACTGTACCGCTTTGACAACACCCGATGGGTAATGGTTGAAGATGCCGTTAGAATGAACATGACTAATAATGATACTAGAAGTACTTTAAAAACTGGGTTTATTAACAATACAACTTATACATACAACGAAGAAGTTGCTGTGGATATTTTAACACTTACCCAAGGAACATCTGTAATCAATACAAGAATTAGTTATACAACTGCCTTGTATATTGTACTAAAACAAAATACAACAATCGTTGATTACGCATTAGCTGACTATCCGTCAATGATAAGTTCATACAACTATACTAGTCCTATTGGTGTAATGAGTTCGTGCTTAAGAATAACACTACCTATAATAAACAGTGTACAACAAGTATTACCAGCTGATGGATCTTGGACTATTACTTTGTACAACTATAGAGAAGAACAACGACAAAGTTTGTCAAATGCTCTTAAACCAAAGGCGGATCTATAATGCAGTTCTTCTATGATGGTCAAATCAGACGATACATTACACAAGTAGTGCGTGTATTCAGCAATTTTGTAGTGCGATACGGTGATGGAAGTTTGCATCGTATTCCAGTTATGTATGGAGATGCTGATCGACAAGTGGCTAGTATTATACGTAACAACAGCGAGAATAAAGTAAATTCTGTACCTCGCATTTCAGTATATGTTACAGCACTAGCTTTAGACAGAGATCGTCTAAGTGATAGTACATACATTGGCAAGGTAAATGTTAGAGAACGCGGTATTGATGACAGTGGTGCATATAATCAAACTTCAGGTAGAAACTATACAGTTGAGCGCATAATGCCAACTCCGTTTAAACTTACTATGAAAGTAGATATATGGAGTTCAAGTACTGAACAAAAATTACAAATTCTAGAGCAAGTATTAGTATTGTTTAATCCTAGTTTAGAGTTACAGACTACTGACAATTTTGTAGATTGGACTAGCTTAACTGTATTAAATTTAAATGACATTTCATGGTCAAGTAGAACTGTTCCAGTAGGCACTGATACACCTATTGAGATTGGCACTCTAACTTTAGAAACTCCAATATGGATTAGTCCTCCAGCTAAAGTTAAACACCTAGGAGTTATCACAAAAATTATTACCAGTATGTATTCTGGATCATCAGTTGCTAATACCGGTTACATCGAAGGGCTGGGCAATGATCTTGCAGATCCTGATGTTACTTTGTCAAATATTCTTACTAGAGATGTTATAACCATTACCGATTATCAAATACAAGTATATGCCGGTAAAGCGTACTTAATGACGCCAACTGAAAATGTTATACCTCGAGAACCTACTTTAGATATTGCAATCCGTAATGGACCTGCAATTAACTGGGATAGTATTTTTAATTTATACCCAGGACAATATACTGCTGGGTCGAGTAGAATATTTTTAACACAACCTAATGGCACTGATGTAATTGGAACTATCGCAGTTGACCCTCTAGATCATTCTATTTTACATGTTAATTGGAACGTAGATACGCTAGTAACTAATACTGGCATTGATAGCACTGGATTATTAGATACTGATCAACAGTATAACGGAGCAGGCAGTTATCGAGCAAGAAGTCCTGGTACTATCGACGCCATTGTAAATCCACAAACATATAATCCTAAACGTCCAACTGGTACTGAAGAAACAGATCAAGCAATTGCGGCAGGAACAAGATTTTTAATTATAGAAGACATTGGGTCAGCAATAAACAATACTGACAGTACCTATGCTAGTGCATGGGGTCCATTAATTGCTAATACTAATGATATCATTGAATATACAGGATCTGTATGGAACGTTATATTTCACAGCACTCAGGAAAGCAACACCATGATATGGCAGACGAATATATACACTGGAGTTCAATACTTATGGAACGGAGTTTCCTGGGTCAAGAGCTTTGAAGGTGATTACGGGCCAGGATCATGGAGAATAGAACTATAAAAGAACAGATTGTATGTAGCGGAGCACTACTATATGCTAAATCTACACGACGTTTTTTACTCTTACAAAAAGCTCACGGCAAGCATACTGGTACATGGGGACTAGTAGGCGGTACAACAGTTAGCGGTGAAACCCCATGGCAGGGACTACAACGAGAAGTCCAAGAAGAAATAGGACATATGCCTCCTATTATTAAAACAATTCCTCTAGAAACATTTGTATCAAATGATAATGTGTTTAATTTCCACACGTATTTGTGTGTAATTGAAGATGAGTTTATTCCTACATTAAGTGATGAGCACTGTGCTTGGGCATGGTCTGGAATTGACCATGCACCTAAGCCCTTACATCAAGGTTTAAGAAATAGTTTTTCAAATAAGACCATTCGAACAAAGTTGCAAACAGTTTTTGATTTGATAGCTTTAATTTAAGCCTGTGCTTCACCCCAACGTATTAACACGTTGGCATTAATAGTTCCAGAACCTGATGGTCGATACAAGTTAATACATAGAACGTCTGGACCATTTGGGAAACATCCTCTACCGCCTAACGTAGTATTAGTTAATTCTTTCAATTCATTTAAATCTAACACCGCTTCTGTACCAGGCGCCGCAATGTACTGAAATACTGTTTCTCCCGGCTGTGCATATGCCGGTAAACCAAAGGAGAATGTAATTGCAGTGCTGTTTGGTATAGTACTTAACGCACTCTGTGTAAAGTTAAGTCTATAATAATTAGTACCACCAAATGAACTTAATGAGCTTACACTTGATATAGTAGTGTTAGCTGGAAAGTATGTAGGGGTTACAACTAGTGTACCAACAGTTGCACCATAACTTGCAACTAATGTTTCCCAAGTAGTTTGAGAAAAGTATTGGAAACTTGATGTTGATGACACAATTGCAGGTGTTACTGACAAATATGGAGTAGCTGTAATTGCAACCCCTGACAGTGTAGACTGACTTGGCGATACAGTCCAAGTTGTTCCGCTACCTGCAGTTATAACTGCGCCAGTTGAAACCCCAGAACCTGTTAATGTCATTCCTATTGAGAACGTGCCCACAACAGTTCCACCTAAAGTTAATGTAGTTCCTGAAAAACTACAACTTGATGCTGTAGCATAGGTAACTGCAACGCTTGATGGTTTACTCATAGTTAACGTATAGTAAGGTATGTAGGTAAATGTTACAGCAGTTCCACCGGGTACATTTATCAATAATGGATTACTAAATGTTACTGTGTAGTAGCTAACGTTATTAAATGTTTGAATATTACTAATTGTACTAATTACAGTACCGGCAGAAAGTTTAAACGGATCGTTAACTGTGTTGCCAACAACTGCTGTACCGATTGGTAGTGAATTCCACGAAGCCTGCGTAAAAATCAATGTACTAGTTGTACTTGCGGCTGTGCCGCCTACTGCAAATGTAATTGTACTTAGACTATTATTGTTAACAACTCGAGGTGTGCCAGCTACAGTAGTACCATAGTTAGTTGCTTGATTTACTTGTACTGTTGTTGTAGAACAAGATACTACCGTGTACGTACCATTATAACCTGCCGCAGTACCTGTTAGTCCTGATACAGTAATACTATCGCCGTTACTGTAAGGTGTATAAGTTTGTGCGGTAAATCCAAATGTCACTGTTGGATTAGAATAAACTATTGAAGTAATTGTTAACGTAGTTACTACCGGATTATGAGCTGTTGAAGCGCCAGCACTAAACGCTACGTTGTAATAAGAATATCCAGCCGAGCTAAACGGACCAGTGACACCTGTTACAGTTGTATTAGCTGGAAAATCTGAACTGTAAACGCCAACTCCAACACTACCGCCTAAGGTTGTCCAACTAGTTTGTAGCATTGCTATGGTTGTTGCTCCAACTGCTGTTTTAAAATATGCACTAGTAGGTATTGTTGCCGAGCCAGTAATTTGAGTCAATGTTGTAGCGATTGAGCTTGGGTTTGCAACCACTGTAGATATTGTTGTACCAGATGGAAATTTAGCTTCAGCTGATGATAAAGAATAACCAGCTTGCGCTCCTAATGTATCCCAACTAGTTTTAGACACGTACACCGTATATGATCCAATAGTTTGATTAAACAATGCACTAGATGGCATAGTTACATTACCGGTTGGTGCTGATATTACAGTAGCCGTACTAGTAGTAGTTGATCCACCACCTGCCCAGTTAACAGAACCACCTGGTGCTACTTGAGTAAAACTAGGTTGTCCGCCAGCAGCCTGAGATGACAAGCTAGCCCATGTAACGGATCCTGGGTCAGTTGGGTAATTGCTAGGATTAATAATACCTTGAATAACGATACCACCAGTTCCTGAGTCAGATGTAACTCGAATCTGTTTTAATAATAACTGCGCACGATTGAGTAGCTCTCTATCGCCTAAGTCTCCAACAATAGCATCACTAACGCTAGGTGCTAGTCTCATTAAGAACGCAGTGGCTACAGTAGTTGACACTGCAATACCTGTCGAAGCATAACTGAACAAATATCCTCGATCAAAGTCAAAGCCGCCGTCTGTTACAAACGCACTACCCCAGTGACTAATGTTTGGACTAATTGTATTACTAACTAATATGACCCCAGTACTAACTTCGTGCGTAGTTGCAGGGCCAGCTGTAAAAGTTCTGTTATCGCCGCCAACAAAGTTTAACATAGCACTTGCACGATTACAGCCAATTAATGTATTGCCTGATTTTCCACTAAATGATATCAGTTCATTGTCAATATACACTTGACCAGCACCAGTTGGAAAGTAAGTAGCATCCAATAATGGGATTGTTGTTTGTGAAGCAGTAATACTACTGGCCAGTTTACCTATAGCACTTTCGTTGATAACTTCATAACGCACAGGCATGTTACCTGTACGCATATAAGCTTCGGTGTTTACGTTACTGTTACGAATACGGTGCGCAAAAATAAAATTGCCATCACTACCTCGCATCATAAAGTCAATAAATCCAGCGCCGTACCATGACCATTGTAGCCCAATCATCTGCATTTTACCAATGTCAACGTTATATCCACTAGGACCTGTGCCGTCCATTCGATCCATATTAAATTGACTCTGTTGTACAATAGTGTCTACTATCAAACATGCTTTACCAGAAACGCAAGCAGTGTTACCTCGATAGTCAGGAGCAACAGTCATTGAAGTCTGACTCTGTACGTTAGTTACTACGTGCGTCATGCCTTTAATTGTAATTCTATCGCCGGCTTTAGTTTGATCTCTAAATCGAGTATTCAATCCAGTTACTAGATTACTGTCAGGGGAAATATTAACTGTACCAGCTAATTTAAATGTACTAGATCGTTTCACAACGCTTAGATACTGTCCATCGTACTGCCAAAATAATCCATTTTGGTCATCAAATGTTCCTGAACGTACAGTTGCGCCTGACCATCTTAATACAGTCATTTGCGCACTAGTAGTAATGGTTGCATAGACATTACTTAATACAGTAATAGCTCTAACGACTAATACACGTTCGCTAGTTATGCTATCAACAATATATGTCCCGTTGTAACCTGGAGTATCAACTCCAACAATTTTAATATATCCGCCTGTTTGACAACCGTGGTCAGTATCATCTGTTGTTAAACTAATAAATGATCCAACTGCTGTCCCAGTTGCCGTTAAAGATTGAATATCAAAGCTAGGTGCAAACAATGCACCTGTAGTAAACATAATACCTTTACCAGACTGATAACGAATATATTTCTTACTCATACGAATTGCTTGCGCAGAGTGTTGCGGACCGCCAGTACCTAATTGTACACCGCCATCAAATGGTCTGTGTGTAAAGAAGCTGTTTGGTCGAGCATATACTGAACCAATTAATGTTGTTCCAGTGTCAATTGCTCCTGCGGTTCTAGCAGTATAAATTATAGTCGTTGGTGTAGGTACTTGTTCAACAAAGAATGGACCTTTAGCAAATGTGTGATTAGTACCAGTTGAACTAATATTAATTAACATACTAGTTCCAGGAACAAGTCCATGATTACTAGCAAATGCGATTTGAATCTTTGAAATTGCCGCTGTAGTTAGTGTAGTACTATCTGGAATATTTGCTGTTGTAAAATCACTTAATGAAACACTAGAATAAAATGCAACACTAGATCCGCTAGTAGCTGTTCCTGATATTGTAAAGCCGCCTACTGCTGTGCCTGTGACCGCAGTAATAGTAATTGTCACATCATTAGCAGTTGTAGCTCCGTCGAGTACAGTTCCTAAAACTTTAATTCTATCGCCAATTTGATAATTAGTACCAGTTTGATTTTGTACAGCTGAATACACTCCGCTAGTTCTAGTAATGTCAAATGTAGCACCTGTGCCAGTGCCTACAGAACTAGTACTAGTTATATTAGTAAATGTTGCATTAGGACTAATGGCAACGCCGGATGATGAAAAACTTGTAATTGCGCCTGCGCCATTTATTGAAGTAACTGTAATTGATAAATCATTTCCTGGAGTAGTTCCGCCTAAACTTGTACCTAATATAGTAAGTACTTCATTTAGTACATAACCAGAACCAATGGCACTTTCTAAAACATTATAAGTTGTTGCGCTGGTGCTAATTGAAAATTTAGCATTTATACCTGAACCAGTAGTACTACTTTGTCCAACATTGGTAAATGACAATTCACCACTGATACTAGTTCCACTATAAGTTAATGTTGCTACTCCGCCGCTGCCATCAATAGTTGCAACAACTACAGTAATATCATTAGCAGGACTAGTCCCACCTAAACTTGTACCAAGTATAATAATTTGTTTACCAACAACATATCCTGTACCAGCTGTAGTTGGAGTTACTGATCCGTATGCTCCAGAGGTACGTGTAACTGTAAATACTGCACCTGAACCGACACCTACAATATTAGTTCCACCTACGTTGGTAAATGTTGCCACAGACCCAATTCTTGCAGTAGTTAACGGATTATTAACATAAATTGTGCTACCGATTACCGCGTTGACAAACACCGCAGTTCCAGAACCATTATCAATACCAAGTCCTTCTATAATACCAGTTGGGTCAACAACTGTAAAGTTGTTATCACCAATGTTTGTATCTGTAAGTACAGTGGCAGTAGTAACTAAGCCACCTGATCCTATGGTACCGCTAACCTGAACCCCAGATGGTATTCCAGTTCCAGTTATTGGCACACCTGCTGGTGGTAATGTTCCAGTGTATGCTATCTGTTGAGTGCCTGTGGATGTAATAAATTTGCTAGTTATTGTACCAGTAGTACCATTTGAGTACACACTGAATGTTGGAGATCCGATTGAAGCTCCAGTATAAAATTGACCTTTGCGTAATTGAGTATAGGTACTACTTAGAACATCGCCGTTGTTTGCACCTACTTTTGATGTAGCATAATAGGTAAATGTAGTTATTGTAGGTGTAGCAAATACAATAAATGATCCTTCTGCACGAGCAAAACCTGCTACTGAGTTAGCAAATGCTGAAATTGTAAATGGTTGACCTACTGTTAGTCCGTGCGCACTTACAGTGGTTACAGTAATTAAACTTGCACCAACACCACTAGTACCTGTTGATGCATCTGTTTGGACTGTGCTAACAGCAATATCTGTTCCAGGCAATTCATAAATTGACGGATATCCTCTTGCTATTCCAAGAGCTTGCCACTTGGTAGGTTGTAGTCCGTACTCAAAGTCAGCATCAATCATTGATTGCGGGTTAGCTGTACGTTGGCGTTCAATAGCATCTGTTCCAAAGTCATACGGGCGTGTACGAGTTACCGGATCTTCAACAAATATCTGCACATCATCAGTACTAGAATATGTTGACGTGTTAATGTCAAATGCAATTGTAGTTACGTAGTCGGCTGTTTGAATAAACTGAGGAAAATCTAAATCTGGGAATGTACCATTGCTGTCGTATGTTCCTGAATATGAAACTCTAGCTGAATGTGAATTGTCTGCAAAGTTATATAAAATTGTGTTGTTAGTAGTATTAGTAATTAACAATATAGTATCGAGTTTATATTTTCCTTGAACTTTAACAGTAGTAACACCATTAACTAGTGTAGGCAATGCTGTTGTACCATTAGTTATTACACTAGTTAATATTCCTGACAGCGTAGTAATTACAGTCTCGGCAGCAACTTCTCCAACTATGTTAGCATTTTGTTGGATAGGATAAGCTGTTTGGTAAGGTGAAGGGTATGCTGATTGAGTAATAATATAATTATTAATTAATGTAGCAATAAATTGATGCGTTAATATTTCTGCTCTACGATCGCCAGTAATTTGAGGGTAACCTTTACTCCAATATCTGCTAGCGATTAAACTAATTTGATAGTTTCCGCCATAACGCAAATCATTTAAGTAAGCACCTAATACAAATCCAATGTCTCGCTGACATTTAGCACTATCGTAAATATAATTTGTAAATGGGTATGTTGGGTATACAATCGATGGTAGTGTGCTTAGGCCACCTGTAATTACATTGCTAATATAAGTTGAAAGACCAGTAACTTGAGTTTGAGCGGCTGTTTCTGCAACGGTGCCTGTAAGATTTTGTGTACTTGTTACAGGATTTTGTTGACTAGTATATGCTACTTTTTTAAGAATATAATTACTAATAATATTCCATAATTGAGTTTGTATTGCAAGTTCAACTGGGGTATTAACAATTTGAAGAACGCCACTTAGGTAATATTGGCTAGCAACATAACTAACATTTTCGTTCCCGCCCCACTGTACATCTTGTATCAATGCTGTAACTAGATAACCAGTATCTCGTAAACACTTTGCAATAATTGTCGAAGTATAGCTGTATCCATAAAATGTAGTGCCAACGCCTGCGCCTGCGATTTGAGCTGTAATCCAAGCAGATATTTCTTGTACAATAAACGTTTGATTATTTTTTAATAATGCAACTGCATTTGGATAAACGCTTAGTGCAGAATTTGTTGTTACTTGGTTAGCAATCCATGCTGTTGCTTCATTCGTAATAAAATTTAAATTACTGTTTATTAACGAGTATGCATTTGGATAAGCATTACTACTGCTTGCAACTCCTGGTAAAAAAACATAATTCTGTATTCTCTTCTTAGCCATTCATAATTCTCCGTTATGCACCTAGCGCAATTGCTAGCGCAGATGCTTTACTATCTACGTATTTTTTGTTTGTTGCCTGGGTAGACGCTGTAGGGGTTGGAACTGTAACAGTCCCAGTTGCTATCATTGATGTTGTTGTTAGTGATGTAAATGTGCCTGCGGCTGGAACACTATTTCCGATTGCTATGTTATTAATTGTACCAGTACTACCTGAAGAAATTGCAACAGTTGTGCCTGATAAATTTAAATTTGTTCCTGCACTTATAGCAACTACACCAGTTGCACTAATAGTTACTGCACTACCGCCAGAAATTTGTGCGTTACCGCCAACTAATAAACTAGATAAAGTTCCTAGCTTAGTTAGGCTACTGTTTAGGATGCCGCTACCAAGCGTATTACTACTAATAACAGAATTTCCCGATATTAGAAAACTTGACAATGTATTAACATTGCCAGCAGAATCGACAGTAAATCCTGGACTTTCAAATCCAGACTCTGATCTTAGATATTTTTGATTTACAACAAATGTCATCTCTGTTCCTATTAGTATGTATTTACCCGAACTTTAAAGCACACGATTATTACCTTACTCCTGAACTACGTCTTGGATATGTTGCTCCTGCCGCTGGTCTAAATCCGTAGTTTTGTTTAGGAAATGTTGGTCCTGTATGAAAATATTGATAGATTTGATCTACCTTAGGACTACCTACACCAGTAACTGGATCCCATCCAACGGTTGTTGCATACCCGGTTGTATACCCGTCTCTGTTATCACCGCTAGTAATATCATTAAACAAGTTTGGAGTAGGAACTGTTCCCGACTGTTGTGTGCTGTAAGTATACCACGTAGACATATTAAATGGAATACGCTTACCTAATTGTTGGTTTAATCTAGCCCATATACCTGCAAGTAAAGGCGCTGCCGCGCTTGTTCCGCCATATTGTACGAAACTACCTTGAGCACTACTAGTACCGCCAATGTAAAACTGATATCCCGAGTTAGGATCAGCAGGAGCACTTATATCCGGAATTCCTCGCTTAGTAATTACAGTAGGAGTACCGGTTGTACTAACTGTTTTAGTAGATGCTTTTAAGCCAGTTTGCCAACTCGGTAAACTAACTACGGTACTAATTCCACCGCCACTCCCACTCCATGCAACTTCATTTGTAATTTGATTACTGCTGTTCAACGTTATAGTTGTGCCGCCAGCACTAACTATGTATTGACTAGTGCAACTTGCCGACACACTTAGATTGTCTGCACCACTGTCTCCGCTACTAACAAAAACTGTTATTCCTTTTGCAACGCAGGCTTGAAATGCTGAATCGTATGCGGTAGTATCTCCAAGTCCCCAACTAATACCTAAAGCAGATGGATTGTTAGTTGTATCATTTGCCGTAGCATTAATACAATCTATAATGTATTGTGTTCCGCCATTTGGAGCAATATAGTATGCTATTTTTGCTTTTTGTGCTACTGCTCCTGCACAATATATGTCCAGCATAGTTTCTGCAGTTGATGTTGAATTTACTACTGCTGAATCTACATTAATTGTAACGATAGTAGGAGCTACTGCACCAATACGATTAAAACTAGCAGTAACATCAGGTTGTTGCCACCCTTCTGGACTTCCACTATAGGTTAATTCAAAGATTCCAATGCAGGCTCCGAAGGCATTGCTCCCCGGAATATTATAAGCAGTCGCCATTTGTACCGGAGTTACTGCTGTGTCTGGATTAGCAATTTCTGCGTCTGCAATTTTTAAATGTTTAACTGCTAAAAAACTTTGATCAAACCCTGGAACACTTTCAACAATTCCAATAAGTTGTGCAGGGATTGTCGGCGCAACATTAGGCATCATATAAGTTCTATCAGCATCAGTAACATCTTGCAGTACAATATTAAACAATCTGTTAAATGTGCCAACAGTGCCTTCAACTTTTACAACACTTTGTCCATGATGAGCTTCGTATATAATAAGATCGTTTGATTGAGCCCAAGCTATTACAAATTGCAGGTTAGCATCAGTTGCTCCAAATTGATAAACAAATTCTTCATGCCCTAATATTGGTTGGTCTCCGACTAGTACGCCATCTGCATATTCTTGTAAGGTCATTCCGTTGTCATGTGTATCTCTTACTAGATACAGACTAATCATTATAATGTCGTTAGTATTCTTATTAACTGTAGCCATCTTAAACCTCCAACTGAACTAATGTTAGTGTAACAGTTATTATGGCACTGCTCGAACCGTTGTTGTATATTTTTAAAGGAATAGTAGTTGTTGGTGTAGACTCTGCACTAAATCCAACTGCCGCCGGCGTATAAGTTTGTGTAGTTCCAGATGTTGTTATAATTTCTGCAACAACTCCACTACTAGATGTAGGATCTGTAGTAATGCTTCGACTAGCATCTGCCGCCATAGATGCTAGACTATTATAGATTACAACCCAGGCCGCTGATGAAGTTTGCACACTGTACAATGCATAGCCTTTAAACCCAGTAACTGTGTAAGTTCCACTAGTGCCAGCTGGCAATGTTATTGATGAAACACTTATAGATTTTCTACTAGATAATCCGCTAGATGCTCCTCCGGATGAACTAATTATACCATTGTTAATTGTAATACTTGTACCGTCTACTTTAACACCACCTAATGTGTTAGTAGTTGCTATTGGAAGACTGTATTGTAATGCGCTAATTACACTGTTGTTAATTGTAATACTTGTACCGTCTACTTTAACACCACCTAATGCACTAGTTGTAGCTGTAGGCAATGTATAACTGTTAACTGCACTAATTACTCCACTACCATTAACTGTAATAGTTGTACCATCTACTTTAACACCGCCTAGTGTAAATATGCTTGCAGTTGGTAATGTATACGCAGTACTGTTAACTGTGATAGTTGCAACACTTCCAGATACGCTGGCTGACGATACTCCAGTACCTGTAAAATTTAAAGTAGTGACTGCACTTGCAGACCCTTGAGTAGTTCCTGCATTTTGTACAGTTACTCCCGATATACCTGCTTGTTGTTGTGTGCCTGTAACAGTACTAGTTAATAAACCAGTTCCGCTATTATAGCTAAATGTTATACCAGTTGAAGTTCCGCTTGTAAGTAAATTAGCGGCAATGGCTTTTATATTGCTAGAACTTGCACTTAGTACATTACTAGTATTAATAATACTAGTTCCATCTGCACTGAGCAAACTGCCGGCTGAACTAGCTTGAACACCCCAAGCTGATCCATTATAGATCCATGTAGTACCGCCATATGAGTACGTTTGATTTAATGATGGACTTAATGGAAAACTAAAACTCATAAAATATTCCTATGATTACCAGGCAGCCGCGCTAGCTCTAATCCAACTGTTAGTTGCAATGCATATGTATATGTGCGTACTGTCATATGCAATTTGTCCTTGTACTCCGGTGCTAGTTGCAGTAGCTGGTGCAGAAATTGCATTAGCACTAATAACACCATTATTAATTGTAATTGTTGAACCGTCTACTTTAACTCCGCCTAAAACACCTAATGAGCTAATGCCTGCGGTTGGTAATGTGTATGTATTGTTAGCTGTGATAACACCGCTACCATTGATAGTAATACTCGTTCCGTCAATTTTAACACCGCCGAGGATGCTAGTAGTAGCTGTAGGCAATGTATAACTGTTACCTGTTGGATTACTAGCATAATTTAAACTGTTCCATGCACTACTACCGTTACCGTATTTTACTTTTAATGTATCTGTTTCAAGACCAGGTTCACCAGCGGCTAATGTAGGGTTTACACTGGCCCAGTTTGCGGCTGTGTCTCTTCTTAATTTAATTTGTACTGACATGTTATCTCCTAATTTTTATCCAGCGGCTGCTCCGCCATCGATGCTACTTATAGATATTGAATCTACAGGTTGCACCCACTGGCTTCCGGTATATATGAATAGTTGACCAGTAGTAGTGTTAAGCCATAAATTTCCACTACCGGGTGTAGAAGGAGCAGTATCACTTAATGTTGCTCCACTTCCACCTGATCCACTTCCACCTGAAATAGCTATAGTTGCAACACTACCAGCTACAGTAGTAGTCACTCCTGACCCTGTAAAATTTAAAGTAGTAACTGCGGCTGTTGCGCCGTTAGTTATACCTGAATTTTGTACAGTTACTCCTGTAATTCCAGCACCGCCAGCACCGCCACTTACGGTACTAGTCATAAGACCTGTACCAGCATTATATGTAAATGTTATTCCAGTTTGTGTTCCACCAGTAAGCATAGCCGCTGCCGCTGCCTGTATTGAACTGGTCACTGTACTAATTTTACCAGTTACATCAACTGTAATTGTTGTCCCGTCTACAATAACTCCACCGAGTGTTGTAGTTGTTGCAGGGATTAGAACAGACCCGCCACTACCTGCACCTGCACCTGCACCTCCACTACTTGAAGGACTTGAAGTTATTTGTGTGGGAATTTGTAGTGGAAAAATAGTTTCAGCATATGTTACTGCAAAACTAACTTTAGCTCCAGCAAACCCAGCGTTTGGAGTTGCATATAAAATCAAATAGCTGTCATTAACTGTGGCAGATAAAGTAACAATTTGATTGGTAAGAGTAGTTCTACCAAAAATTGTAAATGCGGCTCCTTCGGGGCGAGCAGTAACTAACACATGCATACTTTCTTTGTTATTACTGTCTGCTTCTGCATGTAAAAAATACGTGGCACTAGCAAAATTTCCCACGTACCAACGATCAATTTCAATAGCAGTTGCTACTGAGGGAAGTAGTGTTCTATTTCCCTTATAAGAGAAGTTAGTTCCAGGTAATAACGACAACGAATGTTGCGGTCCCCGAGAAAAATAAGTAGTTAGATTTAACATAGTTTAACCAGAATGTACATGCTTTTAGCCATTTTATATATTTAGCTATTTCAAAACTCTTGCTCTTGAACGCAAAATATGCTAAATTACTGTATATTTCACTATAGGACTAACTATGACTCAAAGAGCAAAGGCCTTTTTTATTAATGGGGGCGCAGGCAGAACACTCTGTTCAATCCCAGCACTTGAAAAATACGCTGAAGAAAACGGCAATGATTTTATCATTGTTTGCGAAGGCGGAACTGACTTTTATAAAGGACATCCGCTACTACACCCTAGAGCCTACGATCATTGGCATAAAAACTTATTCGAAGAAAAGCTAGTTAATATGGAGTTAGTAACTCCAGAGCCATATCGTGTTTGGGAATACTATAATCAAAAATGCTCAATTGCACAGGCATTTGACATTGCTATTAACAACAAAGGTATTCGAGAATTACAAAAACCTAATGTTAGACTATCAAATGAAGAACTATTTTTAGGGCATAGTCTTGTTAAAGAAGTTCGCGAAAAGACTAAAAAGGAAAAAATTATTGTTTTCCAACCTTTTGGTCGAGGAACTCATTCCGAAGGTGGTGTTATATATGACACTTCTGGTAGAAGTTTTGAAGGCGAGCATGTAATCAATATTGTTAAAAAATTACAAAAACGTTACGGCATCATTATGATGAGCGAAATTGGTATCGACTTCCAGAAACACGGTTGTAAAGATCCAGTAGCTCATCCACAAAATGTCAGCCTACGCCAATGGTGTTCAGTTATCGGTAATGCTGACTATTTCTTAGGATGCGATAGTGTAGGACAACATTTAGCCTATACACTTGATCGACCAGCTACAGTTGTACTAGGTTCTACATTTGATATTAACGTAAGTTATCCTAATTACAGCAAATTTGATATTCTTGATATGGGCGGTGATGTTCGTAGATATAGTCCAATTAGAATTACTATGGACGAAGTTGCTGACCGAGGCAATGACGGAATTATGCGAATGAACGATAAGGTCGAAGAAGCTATTGTACAATCAGTTGAGAATGGCATTAAAACTTGGAGTCGTGAATCAATTAAAGGTCCAGTTGAAGTTAAGCAAATTGTAAGCAAAAAAGAAGCATGAGTAGACTGTTCACTTTTGGGTGTAGTTACACCCATTATGCCTGGCCTAGCTGGGCAGATTTCTTAGGACTTGAATTTACCCAACATGAAAACTGGGGATATCTTGGATTAGGAAATCGTGCTATTGCAGAGCGTGTTGCTGAGTGTAATGTTAAAAATAAATTTACACCAGATGACGTAGTAATTGTACAATGGTCTAGTCACCTGCGGAATGATTATCATACTGAACGTAGACGTATAAATTATCATCAGTCTGGTCCATTTGTAGGACAAGGCGGATGGAAAACTGGCGGCAGTATGTTTAACTACATTAATAATACAGTGTATGATACACAATGGATTAATCAGTTTTTCGATGAAAAGTCATATTTTCTACACACACTTAATAATATTTCGTTGACTCAAGGATTACTAAAATCAACTGGCGTTAAATGGTATATGACTAGCATGGCTGATTTAGATGCGTTAGGCACAGATATTGGTGTCTTGCATGGCGAGAATATTAACAAAGCTTCTACTGGATACAGCGTATGGCAAGATTCAAAATATGAATCATTATGGGATTATAAAACTGCTATCTGGGATAACAACTCCGATAATTGGTTACCTAGCCTAGGACCGTATGTATGGAAAAACTTTCCAGACTTACAGTGGAGTTTCAAAGATCCAAACAGTCCACGATTAGTGTTTCCTGAATTGCATCCTAGTCCAAGACAACATGCGGCTTATGTTGCAGATGTTATTAGACCTAAGTTAAATCTTACAAGTGATACGTCTGACCTTTATTCACCATGGTTCGATCTAACAGATAAAGCTAAAGAGTTAGCACCAGATCTTAAAACATGCGATAGCATGTTAGCACAGTACTGGAATTTACCATATATGGGAATTTAACATGTCAAGACTTTTTACATTCGGTTGCAGTTATACTAGCTACAGTTGGCCTACGTGGGCAGATCTTGCTGGTATGAATTATAAGTTACATAAAAATTGGGGCATGAGTGGATTAGGTAATCGTGCTATTGCAGAACGTGTTGCAGAAGCACATGCCAAATACAAGTTTGGTCCAGAAGATACAGTTATTGTACAATGGTCTAGTCACTTGCGTAACGATTGGTGGCATCAAAAACCAACAGTTAGCAAATTTCCTGGATGGCAAACTTGTGGCAGTATTTTTAACTACATTAATGAAAAAATATATAGCCTAGAGTGGATTAAAACATTCTTTTTTGAACCTGCGTGGATTATGCATACACTTAATCATGTGTTGCTAACACAAGGTTTATTAAAATCAACTGGATGCACTTGGTATATGACCAGTATCGGTGACATTAGAAACATAGGTGCTGATATTAGGGCCAACGACGGTATTGGCGAAGATAGCGGTTTCCTGAAACCAGGTGACAAGGACATTAAAAATGTGTTGTGGGTTAAAATTCCAGAAATGCGTGTGTATGAAAATGCCATATGGACTGATAATGCAGACCATTGGTTAGAACCGTTAGAGATATTTGCGCAAAAACATGCTGAACTAACTTTTCAATTTGATGATACTCGAAAAAAAGATGCTGTATTTTATGATACGCATCCTAGTACAAGACAACATGCCTTATGGCTTGACAACCAGTTGAAAGAGAAGTTACAATTAAGTGATGCAACTATGAAAACTTCTTGGGAAATTGCTGATAGTGTAGATGCATTACAAAAGAAGTTTAGATTTAATAAGAATTTATTCGAACTTAACTTATCGAAGAAAATGGGATTTCCGGACTCGGCACACCATAAACTTAGATGGCCGTTTCCTCTAGAAGGTTTTTAAACAAGGATTAATTATGAAAGATAAAGATATTTGGATTGCCGCTGTCGCCCGCGGTCACAACGGCAGTGTATGCTTGCTTAAAAATGGTGAAATTATTTTCAGTATTGAAGAAGAGCGTCTAAGCCGTAAAAAATACGATGGCGGACCATTGGCTGCTATGTTGAAAATTTTAGATTACACTGATAAGATTGATTATCTAGTAATTGCACATACTCAGGGTCTAAAAGATACTGCTGGTAAAATTGATTTTAGTGGCGATGACATTTATACAGGTCTAGCTAGAAAATTAGGGCTTATTAGCCGTCACGAAAATCCGTATGATCATCCACAAGTTGTTGACATGAGTCATATTCATCACAAATTACATGCGGCATGTGCATTTTATCGTTCAGGATTTGACGAAGCGGTAGCGTTAATTGTCGATGGTGCAGGAACATTTATTCCATTGATGATTAATAATGAACAAGTTATTGGTTGGGAAACTGAATCAATTTATAATTGTTCTTATCCTGCAAAGTTTACAACTGTTTATAAGCATATTGGGTTACGTGGACCTATGCCAGGCACGTTTATCGAAAACTTTGACAGCACTCCGCAAGACGAACCAGGGTACACTCACGAAGCATTGATTACTGATCGTGCCGGTATTACAAAAGTATACGAAGCTGTTACTAGATACTGCGGTTGGGATTCTATTGAAGCTGGTAAAACTATGGGATTGTTCCCATATGGTAAAGAGAATTCAAACATTCCTAAGTTGTTTGATGACTCAAGTATCTTTCCTTTAGCCAATCGTAACCTTATTGTGCCAACATATCCAAATGGTGCCCAAGTTAATTATGGACTGTTTCCTTACTTAGACGGATTTGATAAAGATATTACACAATTAGAAAATCGTAGAGATTTAGCATATGCATGCCAGACACAGACTCAAGAACAAGTTGTTCGTTTGATCCGCATGGCTGTTGAAAAAACCGGTCAAAAGAAAGTTGTTATTAGTGGTGGGTATGGTTTGAACTGCGTTGCTAACTACCATTATCTAGATGCGTTGAAAGATGAAGGTATTGAAATTTATGTAGAACCAATTAGTAATGATGCTGGTACTGCAATCGGTGCTGGATTATTGTACTATAAAGATATCATTGATCAAGACAGCAACATTGACTATACTAAAAATAGATTATATCTAGGATTTAAGTATGACTATACTGCTGATGACTTGTCTAAGTACGCTGACAATGGTGCAGAAATCACAGATGCAACTAACGAAGATATTGTTGAACTACTACTAAACAAAAATATTGTTTGTTTTTATCAAGGTCGTTCAGAAAACGGACCACGTGCATTAGGCAATCGTAGTATCTTGTTTAATCCAACTTATGAAGATGGTAAGGATTTTGTTAACGAAGTTAAACACCGTGAATATTTCCGACCATTTGCTGGTAGTATTCTACAAGAACACGTACACGAGTGGTTTGATCTACGCGGTATGGAAGACAGTCCTTACATGATGTACGCTGTAAACTGTCAAGATGGAGTTGCTGAAAAGATCCCAAGTATTATTCACGTTGACGGAACTTGCCGTATCCAAACAGTTACTCAAGAAGAAAACAATCACTACTACGCTTTAATTAAAGCGTTCTACGATCGTACAGGAGTTCCTATCTTGTTTAACACAAGTTTTAATCTAGGTGGTGATCCGTTAGTTGAAACTCTAGACGATGCGGTCGATACACTAGTACGTAGTGATATTGAATATTTGTATTTGCCAGAATTAGGTAAGCTAATTAAAATAGCAAACTAAAAAAAAGCACCCTAGGGTGCTTTTTTGTTGTCATATTAAGCACCGTATGTGCCGTCTGGACTTTTTATAGGTTGCCACTTCCAAGGTTTAGTAGTTGGTTCACCGTGAAACTTAATTGCCTTGTTTGTATCTTCAACTTGACGAATAATTGGAGTACTTAATGTAACTTGTTTTGTAACAGCGTCAACACTTACTACTGAAGTAATTGCACCTGGGTCAAATAACCCATTTTGCAATGTCCAATCTGTATTACTTACCCACATATCAGCTATAATACCAGTGACATCAGTTAATTGAATAACAAATTGATGTGGTGTGTTAACAGGAGCTGTTGCTGTAACATCAGCATCATGCTCTACATTAACTGCACCGTGTACTTGTGGCATATCGCGTAGTTTTTGACGGAATTCTTCCCAAGAAGCTTTATGACTGTCAGGAGTATCATCTGCTACTAATGCATCAGTTGTAGTTAATGAGTTGTTACGCCATTTTCTAAGATCGTGCCATGTAACATGTGGCTCTCTAAATGCAGGTAGTACCCACGTACTAGTTGTAGGATTCCAAGTTAATTCAGTGTGATCGTGAGTATGATCTGGAGGGGTATCTTTCACACGAGTATATACACTGCCGTCTGGTAATGTTTCTGAAAGTTGCTCAAGCTCGTCATATGGTGTACGATGTAAAATATCAGCACCGATAATTTGACAGATAATAGGATTTGTTTCGCAGTCAACCATTACTTTAGTTTTGTGCAATGGTTCTGGAACATCAGCGCCGTCTTCTGCTTCGGTAAGCCACGGACCTGCATACTTATTTGTTTCTTTGTCTACAAATACCCAAATTTTGTTTGGGCCTTTATACGTATGAGTTGCTGTTTTATTTAAAGTACGCTCTGTACTTAGATAGTCATCTGGCACATCATACGTAAATGTTTTTTCAATAATTGTATTTGTTGTTAAATCTGCCATTTTTTTATCCGTATGTAATTGAAACTAAACCGCCGCCGCCCATGCCGCCACACCAACAGCTACCGCCGTAGGCTTGCGCACTTAGGCCACCACCGCCTGGGAATGGAGTATAACCAAACCAACCAGAGCAACCTAAGTTACCTTGTTGACTTCCGTTAATACAGCCACCTGGGCCATAGAATGGACCTGATTGTGCTGCCGGAGCAGTTTGAGCGTGTTGTTGTCCGTACTGTGCGCACCATGTACTACCAGTATACCCACTTTGAATACCGTGGATATTTACGTCGCCACCGTATGCGCAACAGCAATATGGCATTTCTGTTGAACATGTATAGCATGAGAAATACAACCAGCAAGTAGCGTTTCCATAACTACCACCGTTAGCACAGAAGTTACTTAAGCCATAACCTGTAACATAACTAGTATTGCCACCGCAGCCAATACAGTTAACTGATTGATACGTTGTACCTGCGGCACATACTGTGTATGAGCATCCTGCAAGGGCTGAACTATACACAGTTTTTACAGAATAACTTGCGCCACCACCTGGCCATGATTGCATACAGCAACATGCTCCAGAGCCACCACCGCCTCCACCCCACATTTCAAATGTGACAAAAGATGCGCCAGCTGGCACTACGAAGTTACAGCATTGTCCGCCGTTTGCTCCTGAGTTATAACTAGTATTGTATACTAGTAATTCTGTAGGATAGTTTGTACCAGCTGAATAATTTAGCGTGTACATTAATGATCTTAAATCTGACATAGTTATTTGCGCCTTATCTGTAAGTTACTTGGACTAGGCCGCCTGAGCCCCAACCGCCCCAACAACACCCGCCATAACTGATTGCAGTTCCACCGCCACCACCTGGCCAAGCATTAAAGTTGCCGCTCATTGCACATCCCATCCATGATTCACCACATTCTGTGAATGATGTACGTGTACCTGCACCAATATATGTTGGAGATCCCATCATGTGCCATGAGTCATATCCGCACCAACCTTCGTGTGATGCACCAGTAACTCCGCAAATTGCTAAGTCATATCCGCATGCGCATCCGCATACGTTAGTTGCACAGTGGTAGTTACCACCAATTGCCGCCCAGCAACAACTTTGACCACCGTATCCGCCACTTGAACACAAGTTTAGTGAATAGGTAACTGTACCTGCACCTTGTGCAAAACTTGGGAAACCAGCAGTACCGTGAGCATCTTGGGCACAACATCCTGACCCACCTGCACAGATTAAGTAGCATTGTCCTGGAACTACACGAATAGTCTTACGTGAGTAAGTACCTGAACCTCCACCTTGTGAAGGTTGTTGACAGCAACATGCGCCACCTCCATCACCGCCTGCTCCCCAGACTTCAAATTTAGCCCAGGCTACCCCAGCTGGAACAACCCATAAACAGCATTTTCCACCGTCCTGAACTGCGGCACCAGTGTTACCGTTGTATACATACAAGTTACCGTAGGTTTGTGGGATATTAAATATATATCTACTGTCTGGAAAAAACTGTGTTAAGCTACTCATATTATAATATTCTCCAGATTATACTTTAGGACCAAGATCGCCTGGAGTAGTTGGCATTACCACAGCAACTGGATCTGTCGGGAATGGAACTTTCCATGGGTCAATACCTGCAAATGTCTTTGGAAGATCACGTAACTTTTGACGGTACTCTGATAATTTTTGTTTAATAACTGGATCAATTGCTTGATGATAAGGTTGATCTGTATTCTTTAGAATTGCATCACGTGCGGCTGTTAATGTATCCCAATCCATATGTGGCTTTTTCCATGGATATGGAGTAACAAAGTCTTGTTTGTCAGCATCCCATACAATTTCAATTAGTTCATATGTGTGGTCTGGTGGAATAGGATCTGGGTGACCGTATGTTGCACCATCAGGTAATTGTTCTAAAGTATGAGGCAATTCACCATATGTGTATTCATTGTGTATTAGACTAGCAATACATGGCCACTTCTTAGCATCCAGCTCTACTTTGATCATATCTTCTGGACATGGTACTAGGTGACCATCGTCACGTAGTGTATAGTGGAAACGACTAGAAATTTTCATAGTAGCTTTGTCAATAAAGATCCATAGATGCTCTGGACCTTTATAAGTCCATTGCGCAGTTTTCTTTAGTGTATTTGTTTGATAGAGATATTGATCAGCGATGTCATAGGTAAATGTTACCTCAACTCGGGGATTCTCAAAATTCTCTTTTTCTTGTTGATCCATTTTTATATCCTTTTTATCCGTATGTTACCATGGCTAAGCCGCCTGCACCCCAACCACCCCAACAGCATCCGCCGCCGCAAGCAGTTGCGCTATTACCTGCGCCGCCTGGCCATTTTGCGCCGCACATCATATTGCGGCCTGAAATTGTTAAACTAACTAAGCAGTAATCCATACCTTGACGAATGTAATTACCGTATTTTGAAACTCCATGTGACCATTCCCATTGGTTACTCCAGCAGTAATTACTTACTTTGTTTGGGCTTGATACTGAAGGCATTGTAAGATCGTAGTTTAATGAGTAGCAACCATATGAGCAACTAGGTATACAAATACCAGTACAGCCCATGTATGTTCTAAAACACAATACACATCCCATGTATCCGCCGCATGAATATGCTACGTTTGTGTTGTTTGCGCAAAGTGCGAAACTTGATAATCCACATGTACCACAACACTGCTGTGCGCAACAGCCTGAGCCACCGCCGCATAGGATAAAGTAAGTGCCAGATGTTACTGGTAGATATTTTTTACTGTAGTTGCCGCCTCCAGGTCCCCAATACGGACCCATACAACAACATGCACCTGCACCGTCTCCGCCGCCGCTCCATGTTTCAAATACTGCCCAAGTAACGCCAGTTGGCACTACCCAGCAACAGCATGCACCGCCATTTGAAACAGAGTCAATGTTAGTGTTATACACACTAATCACCTGCTGTTTGTAGGCTGTATTAGGCGCACTTGAAGGAAGCAAGTCTCTTAAATTTGACATATTGCTTCTCTTTTATTTAATGATGATCCAACCAGCCGCTGTACTATAAACCAATGTTACTGTAACATAAGCTACGTTAACTGTTAAATCTTGGCCTAAACTTTGGATAGTTGAACCGTTTCTACCAATCGTGCAGTTTGAAGAGGCAAAATTTCCACCTACATCAATAACCTGTACAGTGTCGCCGTCTAAGCTAGTTGTATAAGAAGGTAGTGTAATTGTTTGTCCACCAGCTGTGCATAGAATTCTGTCGTTAACTAATGCTTGGTAGTTGGTACCAGCATTAATCCTAACTACAGATCCAGCTGTTCCAGTTGTTGTGATATATCGTCCCATGTGAATATTCCTTTATCAGTGTATTTATACCGTTGAAGTCTCAATGCCGAATGCCATTGCGCCAACGTTTGCGGTGGTTGAGTATGCTAATAGGTTTAAACCAGCATTTAACACCAATCCTGTTAATTGCAAGACCCCGTGTGCTAAAACTTCACACTGGTATTCAAGATATTCACCGGCTGCTGGCGTAGTGGAAGTGGATAATGCCACAGACACTGAAACTGCCGAATTGCTCCTATTAACAATGTTTAAAGTAGCTACTGTAAACGTGTTTGTTGGAACTGTGTATACTACGGTCCAGGTAACCGCTGAAAGGTCTGCGTATCCTAATCTTCCTGTTGCCATGTTTTATTTCTCCGTTAATTTTATTGTAATAAAAAGTTCATTGCTAGCGGTATCCCGTTGATACCTGCATTTGCTCCGGTGAAATTCATAGTTGCAGGTACTAAAATTTGAACTTGTGTTGAAGTTGAAATTGAGTTTCCTGCGATATAAATTACACCTGCTGTAAGTGTATTTACGTTCAAAGCACTAGAACCACCACCAATTTGGCTACTAATGTATGATTTAATAGCTTTTTGTGTTGGCACAATGTTGTCACTATTGGCTGTAAAGTACGGGTCTGTTGAGAACTGAGTAATAGTTGCATTACTAGAACCTAACGATATAGAACCCAGGGTCAATGAGTTCAATCCTGCCAAGTTAAACGCATCAGCGTTAATACTTGCTACACCAGTTGCCTGTTGAACACTGAATAATGTACCAACTTGGAAGTTACCGTCCTGGTCAGTACTTGTATAGAACACTCGACCGCCGCCATTTCCTACAGTTTGTAGGGTTGGTTGTGGTGCTTGTAACGGTGTACCTGGGTAGTTCGTTGTAGTTTGATTACCAGTACCGATACTTAAGAAGTCATGTCCTGTTAAACGTACTTGGCTATATTTCAATTTCAGCGTCATTGCTGATCCATGCACCGGTGCATTAGCAGAAATAAATGCTGGACTAATTTGGAAAATCGCAGTATACGGTGCAAGTCCGGGACCAGTTCCTAATAAGTTAGTAACTTGTACTAATTTATAGTAACTTCCGTTACCTGCAATTTGAATATTTGCGCCAGCTGTAGGTGTAGTATATAATCCTGATACGTTAATATAAGATGTAGTCTGATATTCATCAGCATAACCATTACCTGTAACTGTAGCAGTACCAGTTGCATACTGCAATCCTCTGTTAGTCCACATCGGATTTGCCAGTGCGCCTATACCAATTCGAGGATTTTGTGTAGCACTACTAGTTTGGTTAGGATCAACTATAGTAATTGATGGTAAATTTAGATATCCGCTACCTGGCTCTATCATACGATATTCACTAATTGCACCTGCACTTACTTTACAACGTAGTGTTGCAGTAGCACCAGTAACAACTGTATTGAATATTGCAGTATTCAATGAGCATGCAACCCACAACGGTGTTGAACTTGGATTGCCAAATGCAATTGCAGGCCATGAAGCTACTGACGTTAAGTTTTGTGCAACCCAATTAATACCGTCATTTGACGTAGATATCTGTGTTGCGGCACCTGCTGTCGAAGTCCAAGATCCTGCACCACTTGTCAATGTATACGATGCTCCAGTTAATGTCTGGCTAACTTGTAGCTGACTAGTTCCAGAGAATACCTGTTGGATATAATATGTGCTAGTTGATACTAACCCGCCAAATATTGTACCACATGCTGTAGACCAAGAATCACCAGTGCTTGAAGTTAATGGAATCGGAGCACCGCCAAAACTTGAACCAACTGTAACATATCCAGAACCAACTGTTAAGATATAGTATGGAATACCTGTTACTAGACCAGTGCTAACAACGTTAATATTCATAGTACCTGAACCGCCAGCCCATGTTGTATAAGCTGTTCCAGTTCCAGCGCCGCCTGAGTATGTAGCTACTGTTACACTATTAGTGCTTGCAGAGTTTACATAGTAAATTGTGTTAGCAGTTGGTCCGCCAAACACTGTACCAGTACCGTTAGTGAAGTAAATCATAGAACCAACACTAATACCTAGAGCTGATACAGTTTGTGTTGTAGTAATTACACCAGTTCCTGCGGCAACTGTGGTTACTTGACCGACTGTTGCTACAGGACCACCTAAACTTACACCAGCACTTGCGGCCCATGAACCACCACCTAGTACCCATGTTACTGCTGAACCGTTATAGCTGGTAGCTACAGTAATTACGTTAGTACCTGTATTGTTAGATAATACATAATAAGTTTGGGTAGCGGAAACAATACCGCCTAAAACTCCGCCAGCAACAGAAGTCCATGCTCCTGCAGCCGCAGTAGTTAAGTTTAGAGTTGAGCCGCCAACAGTAGCAGAAATTTGGATAGTGCTACTACCGCTATTAACTTGAGTTATGTAATAAGTTACACCAGCTGTAACAGAACTAAATGTTTGTCCAGTTGTTACAGTCCAGTTACCTACACCGTTAATTAAACTTACTGGGTTTGTACCAAAGTTAGAACCTAATGTAACTGTACTTGAAGTTGGGATTGTTAAGATATAGTATGTGCTTCCGCTAGTTAATCCGCCTAATGCCGCACCAGCTGTAATTGTAACTGTACCAGTTGCATTGGTTAATACAAAAGGTGCACCACCTGGAGTAGAACTGATTGTAATATATGTACTGTTAATTGTTAAAATATAGTAAGTTGCACTGTTAGCTAAGTTACCAAATGCGCCAGATGATCCTGTAGCAAATGATTCACCGACAACCATATTACTATTGCTAGCTACAGTTACAACATAACTTGTACCAGTAATAGTTGTTGTACTAACGTTTGTTGTTTGTACAGAACTTACAGCCCATTGACTACCAGCACTAGTACCGTTACCGCTGATGTTAGCAACAATGTATGCTCCAGCTGTTACACCAGATCCACTTAGTGCCATACCAATTGTAACAATACCGCTTGATACAGTACCAACTGTTAAAATACCACTAGTGATACTGCTGTTAAGCATTGTAGCACTTGTTGTAGTTGTTTGAGTAGCTGTTGTAGAAGCTGTAACTGCTACAGCGTTAAATGTTTCGCCAACAACCATGCCAGTTGTAGAACCAACTGTTACTGAACTTAATGTTCCTGTAATTGTAGTACTAGTTTGTGGTGTAGTTGTACTAGTTTGCCATGTTGATCCACTACCACTACCTAATAAGTTAGCAGTAATGTACACGTTTGACCCAATGCTACCACCAGTTAACACCATACCAACTGATATAGTGCCTGCTGTTAGTGTGCCAACTGTTAGTACACCAGTTCCACCAATCGTGCTACCTGTCATAGTAGCAGTAGCTGATGTTGTAGCTGTTGCTGATGTACCTTGTGTAACTGCTGTAAAGACAATAGATTGATTTACAACTAAATTACTTGTGCTACTTACTGTTAATAAGTTAGTTCCAGTTGCGGCAGCTAGCAATACAGGGTTAAATGTTGCGGCTGTAAACACAATTGGTTCACCAACAGCAATACCGGTTGAGTTTGCTAGTGTAATGTTTGCACTAGAAGCCGCAGTTGATACTACCGAAGTAGACTGTGTACTTGATGTAGACACAAAACTTTCACCTGGTACTAATCCAGCAGTACTAGAAACTGTAATTGAACTTAATGTACCAGTAATTGTTGTACTAGACTGTGCAGTAGTTGTGTTAGTCTGCCATGTTGACCCGTTACCGGTACCACTAATGTTAGCAGTAATATATACTCCGGCTGCAATACTACCGCCAGTTAACACCATACCAACATATATTGTACCAGTTGATAGTGTACCAACTGTTAAAATACCTGTAGTTACAGCAATGCTTGAGCTAGTCATTGTAGCTGTAGCGTTTGTTGTAGCTGTAGCTGTAGGAGTTTGTGTAACTGCTGTGGGAATGAATGTTTCACCTGCAACAATACCAGTAGTTGAACTTACTGTAATTAAATTGTTTACACCTGTAAATGATGCTGGAGATCCAGTTGTACCAACGTTGTTAGCAATGCTCACGTTGTAAGTACCAGTACCACCTGATCCAGTACCTGTTGAAACAATGTAAGTTCCATTTTGTGTACCACCACCGCTTAGGTTCATACCAACTGCAATTGTACCAACTACTGAACCAGTTACTGTTAATACTGTACCAGTTGTTCCGCTTATACCTGTTACAGCACTAATATAACCTGCAAATGTTGCACTAGTACTAGATGTTGCTGTAATAGTTTGGTTTTGTGAAGCTGGTGCTGCCAAGAATAGACCTTGACCATAACGAACTTTGCTCCATGGTAGGCTAACAGCCATACCTGCACCTGAACTCTTCCATGTAATACCATCAATACTGTAAGCAGTAGCAGTTGTTGAAGCCGCAATTGCTACAAATATGTTTTTACCAAATGATACACTAGTCCAGTTTTGTGAACTTGGAAGTGTTCTAGCAGTCCATGTTGTACCATCTGCACTCGAAGCGGCTACTGTTGAACCAGAAACACCGCCTGCAATAGCTACCCAAATTGTACCACCATATGCTACACCGTTCCAAGTAGAACTAGATGGCAATGCGTTAGTATTTGTCCAGTTTTGACCGTTGGTACTATAGGCTGCGTTTGCACTGCCTGATGCAACTGCCATAAATCTACCATTACCGTAAGCAATAGCACTCCAGTTTGCAGTAGCAGGCATTGCACTACTTGCAGTCCATGTTAATGGAGTCGTTGCGTAGTTTGAAAGTGTTCCGCCTTTAGCAATAGCAACCCATGTGCCTCCGCCATAAGCAATAGCTGTCCATGTTGTGCTAGATGATAATGTACCACCTGCAGTCCATGTTGTACCGTTAGCACTGTACTGTGTTGCATTACCGTTAGAAGTAATTGCAACATAGTACCCACCTGATCCTACCCCAGTATATGTAAAGTTAGTAATAGCACCAGTAGTAGTGTTTATATTTGTAACGATAATAGTAATATCGTTAGTTGTACTTACACCGCCCAAACTTGTGCCAGGAAGTGTTATAGTATTACCAATAGTATATAATGTACCACCAGTAGCAATAGTTACAGCATATGCAACTCCTGTACGAACAACAGTAAATGTTGCTCCAGTACCACTACTTAATGTACCAGTACCTAATCCAATTGTACCAGATACAGAGTTATATGTAACGTTAGTATCACCGTATGCAACATCAGCCCAACCAGCGGCATTAACCACTTGAGTTCCAAGGCTTGGAGTAAATCCAGGAGCACTAGCTGTTACTCTTGGCTCAATGATGTATGTAGTTGTTAAGTCTAAGTTTGTAGCGTTAACTGTACCAGGAACAACATGGTCCCACCCAGCGGCATTAACTAGCATAGTACCACTACCTGCTGTTAGTACTACAGGTGTTGAACTTCCGCTACTTGCTGCCACTGAGAATGTTGTACCGCCGCTAGATAAACTTGCACCAATCACCCAGTAGACTGTAGTAAGTGGAGTAATGTTATTGCCACCAAAGGTACTTGACCCACTAAAATATATTGGCATGTTCGCATACAATGTATTTGTATTAGAAGATGTAGTAAATGTTGATGTAGAGCATAAAGTTAATGTTATAGGAACAAAACTTTCTTTAGCAACGTTTGCTAATTTAGTACCTGAATTGTAATTAACAATATAACCAGTTTGTCCGTTACCGGTACCACCAGTTAAGTTAATTCGCATACCAACGTAGGCTGCACTAATAGCACTGTCTGTTGCGGCTAAGTTGATCTGGTATAGTGTACCAGCCTGAGCTACGTTTGACTGTGTAACATAGTTTGCGCCGCCTGTTAATGGGCGAACTTCAAACACTGCATTATCACGGAATTCATTAGCAACAACTGCGGCATTATAACCAGTACCGCCAATCGACCATGTGGCTGAGTTATAACCTGATCCAGCATTGAAGAATTCAAATCGGTAGATTGCATTTGTACTATCTGTAAACACGTTAGTAACTGTTGCTTGACTAGACCGGTTATTGATAGCGGCTGTCACCGGAACTTCATAAGTATCACCGCCTTCAGCTAATGTACCATACGTACCATATGAACTGTTACCGTTTGTGGCACGCATACGTCCACCTAGCTCTGCTAGGTAACCAGCATAACTGTAGTAACAGAACACAGAAACTAGCTCAGTTAATGAACTTGAACCTGTACACCATACACCAATACCGTCACTTAGAATAGTTGTATAGTCGTTAGCAACAATAGAACGGTTACCACCGGCATGTAGTGATCCGTCAATTTTCATACCTACGCAACCATAACCAAACATTGTACAGTTTTGTGTGTATGGGCTACGAGCATAAATCCATACATTGCTATCGTTTGGTCCAAAACCTGTATCTAACGAACTGTAAGCACCTGCTGTTGGACGTTTTGTACCGAACGCATTTGCAGGACCTAGTGTTCCAGTCAATCCAGTCATAGTCATATTTCGTAGACCTGTACCGTTACGTAACAAGAACATGTTTTGTGTTACTGATCCACCGACTGCATTATTATACAGTTGTGCGGCACGTAATGATTTATAATTACCAGTAAAGTTTAAATCATAGATAATTGCATTTAAGTATGATGTTGTATCTCTAACGCACTTAGCTAAGTTATAAGAATAACTAACTGTTAAACTACCAAGTGTTGCGGTTGTTATTTGTACTGGAGTTAGGCTAAATTGTGTTGCAGTAATAGCAAACGATGTAGCGGTTAATCCAGCGGCTAATACATAGTATTGAGTTCCTGCAACGATGTTACTAATTCCAACAGTACCTGTAAATGTAACAGGATCGCCTGCAACAAAATTATGATTGCCAGTAGTTGTGATAAGATTTCCAGTACTATTTGTACCAGATACTGTTCCACCATAGCTTGCAGTAATATAAGCGGCTGACTCATAAGCTAAGAAATTAATATTAGCTCTAATAATTTCTGCACCATTAATTGTACTTAACGTATTGTTGTATGTTAAAGTACCGTGTGTTTGTACGTTAGCACCAATAGTAACTGATACGTTTGTAGAAGCCGCAGTTGTTAATGTAAATGTGCTTGCACTTGCGTAGGTAGCTGTGATTGTAATCTGATTAGTTGAATTATTAACAGTTAATACCCAGTATGTTTGATTTTGCTGAGTACCACCTTGACTTCCAGATGTAAACACTACTGGCATTCCAACGTAAACACCAACTGTTGTAGCAAGTGTAATTACATTACCTGAAGAATTAAATGCAGTTGCAGTAGTAGTTACTTGTCCGTTAATAGTAGCAATAATATCATCTATCATCACACTTGCTTGTGCGGCTGAACCGCTGGCTGCAATTAATTTTGCCTTGTAGCCAATAAATCCAATTGCTCCAATTTCTGCTTGTGTTTGATTTAATAATACTGTTTGCGCACTAGTAATTGCACGATAATAAGACTTACCGACAATAATACTGTTAAAGTTAGTTCCTAACACTAGGTCATAACATAGTGCATCAACAATATAACCAGCATCTCTATAACAAGTTGCAGTATTGAAGTTCAATGATTGGAAATACTTTTGTACCCAAACTGTTGTATCACTTTGAATTTCTGTTTTCTTAGCAACCAATGCGTTAAACGCTGTTTGTAAACTAGCACTGCTTAGTCCCACGGTACCTGCATCGCTTGGAGTAAATGAACTTTGCATCCCGATAGCACTGCTAGCCACTGTCTGGCTAACACTTACAGTCCATGTAGATCCATTACCGCTACCGCTAATGTTGGCAGTGATATAAGTTCCAGGTGCAACACCTGTACCAGTTACTAGTTGTCCTACAGCAATTGTTCCACTTACTAGTGTACCAATAGTTAATGTAGTACTAGAAGGTCCAATTGAACTTCCTGTAGTAGTTACAACTGTAGTTGTTTGCGCATTGTTAGTAATCCAGTCAATAATGTTTTGAATTCTAGCTTGAGCATATATTGCGGCATTTGCCGATCCAGCAGTACCTGTTTGTACTTGTGTTGGATATGCTCCAGTAATTGCTATCGGTGAACCAATAGAGCCAACTGTTTGGCTAATACTAATAGTCCAGTTAGAACTAACTGAGTTATATGCAGTAACAATTGTGTTAGATGCAATACCTGCGCCAGTAATCACTTGCCCGACTTGAATTGTTCCAGAAACTGTTGAGCTTACATACAAGGCTGTACCAATAGTATAACCAGTAATACTTGCATTAGTTGCTGTTTGTGCAGTTACTAATGTTGCTGTTGCTACTTGACCAATGATTGATTTTAATTGAGTGTATGCGGCAATAGTTGCAACTTTTTCTGTTGCGGCTTCAGTTAACACACCATATGAATAATAAGCACTACCAGCAATGTTAGTCTGCATGTTAGTACCATAAGTCATATCGTACTGTAACGCATCTAAGATGTAACCAACGTCACGTTGGCAGTTTGCCACGTTAATTGCGTTATAAACACTTAGATAGTTATTGTAAATGTATTGGCTAATTTGTGCTTTAATAAAATTGTAGTTTTGTACAATCTGTGCTTTAGCATCACCGTAACCAACTAAGAAACTAGTATTATAGTTTGTTGGATTAGTAAATGTATAAGTTGGCGCAACTGCTAAACCGTTAGTAAAGATGTTAGATATTAACGCTGTACTATTAATCACAGTATTTGCGGCAGCAGTGCTACCAGTATCACCAGCTGGAAGGCTAGTTACTTGGCTTGCAGTGTTACCGCTTGTTGGAGTAATTGATGTATTTGTAACTAGATTACTTAACAATGCTTTTGTACGTGTTAATGCCAACACTGATTTAGGTTTATCATTAACTAAATTAGCTACTGCACCAGCTGGCTGAATTACTGTACCACGAAGTTCATCGCCTACAATAGCAGTATTAGATGGAACTACAATTGGAAGTATTTCACTGTAATTACCAGTTTTAACCATAATGCTTGTTTGTGGTAATTGAGCGGCTGCAACTGTTACTCCAGGGAAGAATGTAAAAGTTAAACCAGTAGTTGTTCCAGCGGCAGTTACAGTACCTGCAACTGCTGGACTAGATGTAGCATTAGCATAACTATTTGTTACTTGAATAGATGATACATTAGTACCACCTGTCATAATATAATATATGGTATTACTACTAATAGTACCAGTACCAGTATTGGTACCTGTTACTAAAATACTAGCGCCAACAGTGTATGTACCGGCTGGAACTGTCAATTGTCCAGAAGTGCCTGCAATCACAACTCCTGTTAGTACAACGCCAGAACTTGCTGTTAAAGCATTTGTAACAATGCTTAAATTGGTTTGTACAGCAGTCAATGAACCTGTTTCAGCTGTTAAACTAACATCAATGATTTGTTTTGCTTGGTTGCCTGAACTAATACCATTCAATGTTTGATAGTTGCTACTAGGAGCAGTATTACCTAACACTGCGGCAAACAATGAGTTCTTCAAGTAAGTATAAGCTGTTACACTTTGTGAAATTTGATAACCAAAACTTGTAGTAATTGGATTGCCGGTGCTGTTAAAATATGACTGTGCGGCTGAGGTATTCTTTTGATTTCCACCGTGCCCAATATCAAATATAGCGGCATCTACTAAGTATCCAACATCTCTCTCACACTTTGCTGAATTATAAACTAGTGTTGCAGTTTGTCCAATATTTCCTGTAGCTGTTAACGCCTGTGTAGTTCCACCGTAGGATGTACTGATAGAAAAGTGTGTTGCATCAACAATGTTAGAAATATAATATGTAACACCTGCGGTAACGTTCACTGAGGTTACGCTAAAAACAATTGGCATGTACAATGACAAGTAGGCCGTTGAGTTACAAGTAAAAGTACTGTTAGTGCCAGTGCCTGGAGATCCGCCTGTTGTGGCTGTAATTGTAACAGTGTAGTTATAGATGATGAAGTTTGTAATTTCTTTCATCATAAACTGTTTGTTCTTAGCTAGCAATGCTTGAGCACTAGTGTTTAAGTAACCATTTTCAACTTGCAAGGCTGCATATCGAACAGTCTGCCATGGTTTATCAAGAGTTTGTCCTTGGCCATTACCTAATACGTCAGTTCCTGTAGGAGCAACATACACTACATTATTAATAACGCCAAAGTATGCCCATTGAGGGGTAAGTTGTCCAGCAACTGTAGATGTGCGTAGTACTTGTCCGTCTGTACCAATTGGTAAACGTGTTGGACCTGCGCCGCCATAATAAATTGTATCGCCTTGTGTAGTCAATACGTTAGTCACTGATCCAACTGCTAGTACGTTCCAGTAGGTACCGGTTACATCTGCATCTGGTCTGTTTCCGCTTGCACTGGTATGAGCTGCCACGCAAATATAACTATTAGAACCAAAAGTAACTGTATCACCTGCTACGTATCCAGTAGCGGTTGCCCAACTTACTGCATAACCAGTAGTTGAAATTCCGCCTGATTGAATTACACCGCCTGATACGTTAGTAACAGTAATTAATAAATCGTTTGCTGGACTAATTCCACCTAGTGAAGTTCCTAAAATCTTGATAGTATTAGTATTTGCATAACCGGTTCCCCCGTTAGCAACGGTCACTGTGTACGTTGTGCTACTTGCGATAACGTTAAATGTTGCACTAGATCCGCTACCTATAACATTAGTACCGCTTATAGCAGAGTAAGTCTGTGTTGTTGGGTTCCAACGAATACCGCTGTTTAATCTTGACCAGTAACCAGTAAATGGAGGGGTTGGATTTGTTGTTCCAGTCATTGAGCCGGAAGCTGTTACTAGTGTAAATGGTAATCCACCTGATGATGTGCTTACTGTAAACTGTGTAAGACTAATGATTGTTCCAACATAGTACGTTGTTGTGTTAGCTACAATATTACCAAAAGTTGTACCGCTGAATACTAATGGTAAATTAGGTAATAATTTAGCAGTTGATCCAACTGTAATAGCATTAATACTACCAGTAATATTAGCCGATGAAACTGATTGTGAAGAACTAACAGTATAACTTGTACCAGTAATAGTGATAGATGAGACTCCAGATTGTGTTTGGTTAACAGTCCAGCTTGTTCCACTACCAGCAGTAATATATGTACCAGCAGTAATTGCGCCGCCTGTAACAACCATACCAATACTGATAGTACCAGTAATTGTTCCACTGATTGTTAATGTCTGTCCTAGAATACTAGAATTGCCCATTGTTGCTGTATTAACTGTGGTAATAGTAGTACCTACTGCAACTGCTCCGCCAGTTAAAGTCATGCCTGCACTGTAAGTACCTGTCTGAGTACCTGCCGCGGTCATTGTAGTACCAGTAATGAACGCTCCAGTATTTGATGCAGTTGTATTAGTTGTAGCTGTTGCTGTAACTGTTTGAACTGAATTGTCTAATGTAGCAACATAAGTATAACCGCCTAGACGAACAACGTTACCTGTTTGGTATGATGTTCCGCTAACCCAATCGCCTAACAAAGTAAAGCCGGTTGTAAATATTGACCAATCACTTGAAGTAGCTGATGGGGTGCTTCCGGTATTAACAGTTAGTGATACATACTGGTATCCACCGTATGTTACTATGTCACCGTTTTGGTATGTTGTGCCGTTTGACCAACTGTTATAAAATTGCAATCCTGCAATCCATACTGACCAGTTAGCTGTTGCAAAAGTAGATGAAGAAGTATGTGCTGTTCCACAAATCCACAAGTCGGCGCCGTACTTAACAACATCGTTTGCTTTGTATCGAACAGAACTACCACTCCATGCTCCTAAGTATGTTATACCTTTATGTAGATAATCCCATTTACTTTGATCATTTTCAAGTCCCAAAGTTGCTGTAGACGCAGATGTATGCCCTGTGTTACACACATAAGAAATGCCACCGTATAATACAATATCGTTAGCTCTGTAACGATATGAAGTAGTCCAAGCACCAGTCCAAGCTAATCCTTTAGTCCATATATCCCAGTTAGAAATATCATTTTCAAGACCTAGTGCTGTTGTACTAGCCGAAGTGTGTGCGGTATTACAAATATATGTATTAGCACCGTAGTTGACAATATCGTTAACTTTATATTTTGTACTAACAGTCCAACCAGCTGATACCCAATTGAAAGAACTGGCATACAAATCCCAGTTACTTTGATTTGCTTCAAGCCCTAGAATTGTAGTTGCCGCAGATGTGTGCGGAGTGTTACAAATATAAAGGCGTCCACCATAACTAACTATATCACGTAGTTTATAAAAAGTGCTAGTTACCCAAGCACCGGTCCAAGTTGAACCATCACTGACTATTTGCCAATCACCAGAAGCTAAGTCCGTATAAAAATTGGAAGTTGCAGTATGTCCAAGGACACACATATACGTTTGGCCGCCATAGCGTACCACGTCGTCTTTTACATAGGTAGTGGATGCGCTCCAATTACCTTGCCATACGAACTTAATTCTACCTAGTTTAAATTCAGCCATTCAATGCTCCAATTCTCATTATGTTGTATTTATGTTTTCTTAAAATCTTCATTTTAGTTATCAAGCCGCATTACCAGTGAAACTGCTAGCGAATATTGCATGAGCCAGCATTACTCCATTAATACCAGCATTAGGACCTTTGATATTTAAAGTTGCTCTCATTAATATCTGTTGTCCTACGCTTGAATAAATTTTCTGTGATCCGCCTACTCCAACTGTACCAGCAATAACAGCTCCAGTTTGTGCATTAGAACCACCACCAGCAATATTTCTTGCAAGATATGCTTTAACTGCCTTTTGAGTAGGAACTACTGAGTCACTGTTTGCAACAAAATAACTGTCTGTTGAAAAACTGTTAATTGTTACAGAGTTTGCACCTGCTGATAATCCGCCAATTACTAGTTTTGTTAAACCAGCTAAACTAAATTGGTTAGCTGAAATTGTAACAATACCAGATGCTTGCTGAACCGCAAACAAGTTACCGACCTTAAAGTTACCGTCTTGGTCTGTTGATGTTTGGAATACTCGTCCACTGTTGTTTTCAGCAATTTGTTTATAACTAGCCGCGTTCAACGGATTAACGTTCGGGTAATTTGTTAATGCCTTATTACCAGTACCGATATATAAGAAGTCGTGTCCAGTAATTCTACACTGACTGTATTTTAATCGAATACTAATTGTTGTTCCGTGTGCCGGTGCTAGACTAATAGTCAAGCTAGCCGCAATTTGAAAATAATAATTTCCATTACCTAGCGGAGTTATAACTACCACTCGATATAAAAGCCCATTACCACTAATAGTCAACGCCGCACCTGGTGTAGGTGATGCTGATAGTCCGCTAACATACAAGTATTGACTAGATTGTAGTATATCTGCAAATCCGTTACCGTTGACTGCAACTGTAGTAGTTGATGTTTGATAGCCATTACCTCTATTCAAGAATGTAGGATTACCTAATACTCCGGTCGCTGTTCTACAGGTAGTTGTTACCGCTAGTGTAGCATTAGGGTCGTATATAGTAACTGTTGGTGTTGTTTGATAACCACTACCTGGTTCATATAATTTTACTAAACTAAGTTTACCACTTGCTACTACAACTCGTCCAATAGCTTGAGCACCAGTTTGTATGCTGGCTGCAACGTTTGATGATGCATTAGAAATTGCCGCCCATATTGGTGTAACAGCGCCTGCTAGTGTTGTAGGGTTACCAAATGTTACTACACTCCATGTAGAACTAACTGGCATAGTTTGCATAGTCCAGTATAGGCCATCTTGACTAGTTACTGCTACACTAGTGTTTGTCGCAACTGCAAAGAATAAGCCTTGTCCATATGTTAAACTAGTCCAAGTTTGTGTAGTTGGTAAAGTGTTTAAAGTCCATGTGATACCGTCAAAGGAGTACGCTACTTGGTTAGTTTGATCTATTGCTACAAATCTGCCGTTACCCCATGCTACTGATATCCATGTACTACTTGCTGGCAATGTACATGCAGTCCATAAACTTCCGTTAGTAGTAGAATAGGCTGCATTTGCACTACCGCTTGATACTGCTACCCAAGTACCAATCGAACCGTATGCAACACTAGTCCAGTTAGATGCACTTGGTAATGAGCCTCCGTTAGACCACGAAGTTGCGCTTGTAGAGGTAGCAGAATATGTACTTCCGCTTGCTACTGCAACAAATGTACCGTTACCAGCTGTACATGCTGACCAGTTAGCGGCTACTGGCATGTTACCACCAGCAGACCATGATGCTCCAGTATTTGATATCGAAGTTATGTTACTTAGACTTGAGCCTCCTGCGACAGCAACAAAGAAACCTTGGCCAAAGCTCATAGCATTCCATGTTGCGCCGCCAGTTAAGGCAGTAGGAGGAGATATAGCTGAAACCCAATTTTTTCCATCGGTCGACAATGCAACTTGTTGCGTTTGATCAATTGCAACAAAAGTTCCTAAAGCGTAAGTCATTGCACTCCAAGTACTAGTTGCAGGTAACGACTGTTGAGCTGTGGTAAATCCAGGATTTGAAAAAGTTACTCGAGGTTCAACAGAATACACTGTAGTTGAATCTAGTGTTGCGGCAATAGGTTGGCCTGGAAGAATATTATCAAAGCCAACAGCCCCTATAAAAGAATTTCCGTTACTAGTAATTACTGTAACTACTACGCCGGCAAATGTGAAAGTAGCTGTTTGGCTAGTAGTAGTTGCGGCACTTAATGTAACTGTGTTGATACCAGTAGTCAATACAGTAGTTCCTGCTGGAACACCTGGGCCAGTGACTGCACCGCCAACAATAATACCAACAGTACTAGTGACTCCGCTAATAGTTTGTGTGCTATTACTGGTTCCATTAAATGTTCCTGGAGCAGTTGCACTAATTGTAATCTGATTAGAAGTAGTATTATTAGTCAATACCCAATAAGGTGTTCCCCAGACAATTCCACCAATAACACCCTGTGCAGTAACAATCATGTTAGCAGAACCAGCATATGTAGAAATACCAAGGATACCACCAGTACCACCAGCAGTAGTAGGTAATGTAGTCGATAGCTGGATTTTATTACCATTAATTGAATAGATAAAATAACTTGTTCCGGGACTTACGCCAGCAAAGATAATCGAGTACGTTGGGTTAACTGCAAATGAAATATTCTCACCAACAAACATGCCCGCAGTACTACTTAGTGTGATAGTATTATCCACTGAAGATGATGAAACTGCCGCAGTAGTTTGAGTACTTGGAGCAAACATAATCCCCTGGCCAACTTGCAAACTAGAAGTTGATAAACAAGATATTGTGTTTCCAGCTGAGCTAGATCCAGTAGTAGTTACTTGAGGGAAACTTTCTCTACAGATATACGCAACTTTTGTACTGCTGTTGTAGTATTGAATATAGCCGTACTGGCCAACACCTGTACCAGAAGTAACAATTAATCTCATACCAAAATAGTTTGTGATAGTATTTTGATCATTTGATGCAAGTGTAACATACGTAGTTGTGCCGCCACCTGCCTGGTTACCGGCTGTTAGATATCCAGTACCGCCAGCTGTTATATCAGTAGGACCTGAAATTCGTGCTTCAAAAATTCCTAAATCTCTAAATTCATCAGCAATCGCAACTGCACCTATACCTGCTCCACTAAATGTGTAGGTTGCTGTTGTATAGTTTTGTCCAGCATTAGCAAATTCTAATCTAAGAATTTTATTATTTGCTTGTCCAGCAAAGGCTGCTTGTATTTGTGCTTGTTGGCTACGATTGTTAACAGTTCCAGCTAACGGAACTTCAGTAGTATCATATCCTTCGGCAACTGTACCATATGTACCGTATGAACTGTTACCATTAGTTGCACGGATTTTGCCGCCAGCTTCTGCTAGATATCCAATGTGTCCGTAATAATTAAACACTGAAACTAATTCAGTTAACGCACTAGGTCCAGTACACCATGCACCAATACCATCACTGATAATAGTAGTAAAGTCGTTAGCAACAATAGAACGATTGCCCGCATTATGCAGGGTACCATCAATCTTAACACCGGTGCATCCAGTACCAAACATTGTAACGTTTTGACAATATGGTGACTTGGTAGTAATTTGTACACTAGTGTCGCTCGGGCCAGCACCTGGATCCAAACTTACAAATGCGCCGCCTGTTGGACGAGAAGTTAAGTATTGGTTTGCTGGAGTTAACCCGCCAACTAGTCCTTGTAAAGTCATATTTCTAATACCGCAACCATTACGAACATAGAACATGTTGCTACCAGAATATCCAGCCGCTGGTTGTATTACAGTCCCCCTTAGCTCGTCTCCAACAATAGCAACACCTGCTGGTAAACTAATTGGAAGGATTTCAGAATAAGTTCCTGTTTTAATAAAAATAGTTGCCGGGCCAATGACATTTTGACAAGCATATGCAACACTAGCCCACGGCGTGTCAACTGTTGTTCCATTGCCGACAGCATCGACTCCATTCATAGCAACATAATAAACTTTACCAATGATGCCAAAATTATTCCAGGCTGGGATAACATTTGAATTGTTAGTAATTCCGTTAGTAACTTGTGCATTTGAACGTAGTAGTTGTCCTTTTGTTCCAATTGAAATTGCAGTGTTGCCTGTTGGCAACGCTGAATTTAATGCGTTATTATTATATGTAGGGATGTCACCGTAGTTTTGAATTGAAACCCACTGATCACCTGCGGCATATCTATCCCAATACACTGACGCATTTTGTACAGAACCACCTGTAGTAAATCCTGTAGTTAAATTAGGAAAACTAACTGTGGTATTTGTGCATACTATTACTGTATACTTTCCATTATACCCTGTTGGTGTTGTATTTGATACAATGATCGAAGCGCCAGGAGTATAAGGAGCATTGCTCTGTGTTGGAAACGTTACAGTACTAAGTCCTGAAATACTTGGTGTTGCTGTAAATGTAGTTCCAGTTAATGATGCTACACTAAAAGAAATATCAGCAGTGCCTAGTGCTCCAAGATATGTTGCTGATAGTGAAATAGTTGATCCGTCAATAATATTTCCAACATAGTAAGTCCCAGCAGTTAGACCGCCGCCGCCGGTTCCTGCTACCACAAATGGCTCGCCTATATGTAATCCTGATGAAGAACTAACTGTAACGTTCACCCCACTAGTTGCTGTGATAGAACCAGTCTGTGTAGTCAATGCTCCTGTACCTGTAGCTCCAGTAATCATTAACGATGTAAAAGTGTTGTCAACTAGCGGACTATTATTAGTTGTAGATGAATGTAATTGTTTACAAACATATGCAGTACCGTTGAATGTTACGATGTCGCCTGGAGCATAAGATGATCGTGTAGCCCAAATATTTCTCCACTGTACTCCTGAAATTAATAATTGCCAAGCAGAAGTATCTGTAGGATCATTTCCGTTGTTGTCTGCAATAGCAACATATAGCTGTCCATCACGACGAACAACATCACCTACTTTATAATTTGTTGCAGTGTAGTCGCCTCGAATGTTATAACTTTTAGATAATAGTTTCCAATCTGTTGAATCAGTTGACGGAACATTACCTTGGTTATTTGTAGTTGCACTGATATACTGATATCCACCGTATACTACTACATCACCTACTACGTATGATGTACTAACACTCCATGTACTAGAAAATTCTAATCCAGGTACATATAAAGAAAAGTTTGTAGTACTAAAAGTTGTAGTTGATGTATGCGGAATATTACAGAACCACAAGTCAGCACCATACTTAACAATATCATTTACTTTATATCGAGTTGCCGTTGCCCAGTTTGTTTTAAAATCAATACCGCTGTGTAGAACTGCCCATTTGCTTTGATCTTGTTCTAATCCAGAAGCAACGGTTGGCGCACTAGTATGTCCTGTTAGACATTTATAAACAATACCGCCGTATCGGACTACATCGCCTAGTTTGTATTGATAACTAGTAACCCAGTCTGTTTTCCAATCTTCACTATAGCTTACAACATCCCAGTAAGACTGATTTGCTTCTAGAGTTGCGGCTGTCTGGTGCCCTGTATTACAACGATATAGACTTGGTCCGTATCGAACAATGTCACCTTTTTTGTATCGTGTACTTGCTAGCCAATGTTTGCTCCATTCGTCAGCAAGAGCGTAGATAATCCAACTTGACTGATTTGCTTCAAGGCCTAATAGAGTTGTGGCAGCTGATGTATGTCCACTAGTACAAATATAAATTACACCGCCATATGTTACGTAATCACCTATGTTGTATAATGTACCAACAGCCCACACACCTTTCCAAGTGTAACCATCAAACCATAAAGTCCAACTGGCTGAATCTGTATAAAAATTTGCACTAGCAGTATTGGCTAAGACACATACGTAAGATTTTCCGCCATAGTTTATTACGTCATCTTTAGCATAGACTGTGCCAGTTATCCAAGGACCGCGCCATGTAAATCGTATTCTACTTATTTTAAAATCAGCCATTTCTTACCTCAATATTTGTTTATATACCAGTAGGGTATGCGTACTTACTACCAATTCTAGCAACAAGATTACCTTGGCTATCAATATAATAATAAATGCTACGATCATCCCATCTTAATTGTTCGTACTTTAAATTTGCGTATGTTAAATTATGATTAACATCTCGACCTTCTAAAAAATCTACACCAGGCTGAAAGTCAGGATAGTTGTCGCCAGACGCACCGTTATTATTAATAGTTATACTATCAGTTCTGCTCAGTTGATTAACACGAGCAAAATACAAATCGCCGGCATCAGTTCTGCGTAATGCGTACATATATCTAGGTTGATCACCTAGCATTTCATCTTGCGATCTACCAAAAAAGTAATTGTCTGCCATAATATTTTCCCTTATACAATCTCAGCGTAACTTATAGTTACATCAATACTGCTGGCAGTATCACTAGTTAAGCTCATACTACAACTACCTGCTAGAATTAATTTTTCACCGTTAGTAATAACTTTAGCACTGGTATACGGCGGAATAATCAGCGAGTTTATATAGTTTACAGTTGTAGGAGTAGTATCAGTAACAGTTAAAGTACAGCTAACATCATCATCTGTTGTATTAGCCAAGTTCATACCAATAACAGTGTAGGTACTAGTGTTAGGTGTTGTTAGTAATGCTGTAGGTGTTGTGCCTACGCCTTGTTTTACAGTTGTTCTAAAATATGTTGTCATGCTTTTATCCGAAAGTTATTGCTGCCGCAAAGCCAATATCATTGGCCTGTAGTGCGTTAACACCGCTACTACTACCAGCAACTGATATCCATGCTGATCCAGTCCAAACTTCAACTAGCTGAAGATCGGTATTATAACGAATCATTCCAAGTTCAGAATAGGCTTGTAATGGTCTGGCACTACTTCCACCGTTAGGTATTACAATACCATATGTGCCTGCAATTTTAGTATATCCAGTGCCGCTACCAGTAGCAGTCATTGCTGTTGCTGATACTGTTTGGCTTGGTGTTACATAGTAAGTTCCGTTGCCGCCTGACCCCGAACCTAGAGCAGTAATATAAGTTCCTGCTGTAACAGCATTGCCTGTATCTGCTATGATCATTCCGTTTACAATTGGAATTGATCCAATAAAACTTGTTACAGTTAATATAATTGGGGTAGCTGTTATAGTAGTTCCAGATACTACCTGTGCTGGAAATATGGTCCAAGTGCTAGTGCTACTTGTACCGGTGCCTGTTAGATTAGCTATAATATATGATCCAGCGGCAACTTGGTTACCAGTAATTATATAACCAGCAACAATGCCAGCACCAGTTGGAGCTGATGTAACATTTAGTGTTGTACCGTTGATATTACCTACAAATGTTACGGCTGTACCTAGTGCAATTGCTCCGGTGAAGTTTGCAACTACAGGTGCTGTTCCAATAGTTGTGATAGCATTAGATACAACGTTTGTAACGGTACTGTTGTAAAATCTTAAGTTACCAGTTTGTAACCCATAGTTGTTGCTAGTAGTAAAGTTGATATCAGTATTAGCAGTATATGTGCTAATTGTGTTACCACTAATATCTAAATTAGCAGTTTTAATATCTGTTGCTACTAGATTAGTTACTGTAATGTTTGTAAAATTAGCAGTATTAACGTATAAGTTATTCCACTGTAAACTACTAGAACCTAAATTATATGTTCCAGTTGTAGATGGTAAAATATCACTGTTAACTTCGCCGGTGAATGTAATTGTATCAGTAGTTTGATTACCTAGTGTAATATTTCCGCCGCTACCACCGTCAGCTGTAATATTTCCAGTAACATGCAAGTTGCCGTTAACTGTAGTATTGGCATTAATATTAATATTACCTGTGCCAGTAGTACTAATATTAATGTCAGTGTTTGTACCTAAGCTGGCAATAGTATTACCAGTGATGTTTAATTGAGTACCAATAGTTAAGCTACCCTGATAAACTACAGGATTAACTCCACTTGGTAATAAATTAATTGTTGAACTTGAACTGCTAAGTGTGTTGCTAGTTAAAGTAAAAGTAGCAATGTTAGCTTGAGTAGAAGCGTATAAGTTCGTTGAGCGTGTTGTACCGTTAACATCTAAGTCGTAAGCTGGCGATGCTGTATTAATTCCTACACGGCCATTAACCACATCAAGATAGAGAAGGCTCGTCTCAAAAGCTAAATTTTGCCCGTTGCGGAGCAAATTGTCTTTTAAGAGCGGCCCTGAAATTCGACCAACAGCCATGAATGCTCCCTTATACCCCGTGTTTCACGGTTAACCTCATTTTCATCCTTGTACTACAAGGCTCTTTGCGGGTTTACCACAGTCTAACCATAGGAAGAATTGGTCATTTTTCCTAATCAAAGTATTTATCGGTTTTTGATTAATACCCGAAGATCAGCGCCATTTCATTCATAATATCGCTAACCGCAGTATAGTCTAGAACAGGGCTTGTACCGATTGCTGGTATCCAACCGAGGGTTGCATCGTACACTTCTGTTTGAGGTATAGTAGAGTTATATCGTGTAGTTCCTACTTCAGGAGCGATAGGTCTAGCCGATGTAGAACCAGTTGGAATTGCTAATCCATTTGCTCCTGAAAATTTTAAATATCCATTACCGGTGCTAGAAAATGACAATGTTGCATTTGCAGGACTGCTGTACAACATGGTTATGTTATTGCCATTAAATTTAAAATTATTATTTAAAACAACGTTATTACTAGATGCTGATAGTATAATATCAGCATTAGAATCACGAATAGTGTTTCCAGTAAATGAAACATTCCCGCCAGTGATAGCAGTCGGTGTTAGGGCGTTAACATTTAACGTTCCTCCTAATCCTCCTAGAATATTAACACCGTAGATATTTTTCCATTGTAAACTATTAGAACCTAAATTATATGTATTAGTTGTTATTGGTAAAATGTTACTATTAACTTCGCCGGCAATTGTAATGGTATCTGTAGTCTGGTCGCCAAGTGTAATATTTCCATCTAGAGTAATATTGCCTGTAGCATGTAAGTTACCAGTAACTGTAGTGTTATTGTTTAGATAAACGTTACCAGTTCCTATCGGACTAATTGAAATATTATCATTGCTAACATAATCAACGATAGTATTTCCACTTAATGTTAATTTGTTAGTCTGGATGCCAGGAGCAGTGATAGTAGGATTACTAGTTTGATTAGGACTAATAGCAATTCCACTAATAATATTTTGTATTTGATTAGTAGAAAATTCTAAGTTACCAAAATGTCCTAGTGTAGTAACATTTAAGTTTTGAGTATTAATCGTGCCAGAAGCACCGGCAACATTTAAATCAGCTGTGGGGCTTGTAGTTCCAACGCCGATGTACTTGCCAGTAACATTTAGATATAATACTTTTGTGTCAAAAGCTAGATCAGAACCGTTGCGCAGTAGATTATCTGCTAGTAACGGACCGCCAATTCTACCTAGTTGAGCCATTCTAGCTCCTTATTGGTCAAAACCTAATAGCGCAATAACTACCTTGCCATACGGCACAGGCGTACTAAATTTTAAGTAATAACTGTTATTTGAAATTGTTTGGCTAGACTCAGCAATTGTTATAGCTGTATTAACTGCAATATTTCCAGTTGGTGCATGATTCATAGAAATACTAGTCAATGCTCCAGTATTTGGATCAGTTATTGCAGAACCAGTAAGAAGAGCACCACTATAAATATTAGATCCACTAACGGTTGCACCAGTAAGAGGTACAGCTGGGAACACCGCAGGAGTGCTGCCGCTTGCAGTAACCGATCCACCATTTTGATACGTCCCTGGATTAGTTGTTAGTGCGTAAGTAACTGTAGTTGCTGTTGATCCGGTAACCGTAAATACTCCGTTAAATGCACTTGATGCTTGACCTGTAGATAAAATACCTGCAACTGTTATTGTTGCGCCAATTGCAAATCCAGGTTGTGAAGACGTAGTATTTGACATTGTGACTGTAGCAACATTACTAGTCCAACTTGCTGTAGTTACATTTAAACTTGTGTTAAAATATAATATTGCTGATCCTGTGCTAGCGGCTACACTAAGAGATCCGGTGTATGTTTCTGTTGGTAGTGTGGGATTTTGTACTACTGTGTAGTTAATACTACTAAGTTGAATAACGTTTTCAACTACAACAATAATGTTTTGTCCGCCAAATGTTGAGTTGTTGCTGTCCACATTACCTGGATTATAAGCAGAATTCAGAGGACCAAAATATGTGTTGTTACTGTCGCCAGCACCTAAATTTTGTTGTATAATAGTTCCAGATTCTTTAAATCTTAGACTGCGCCATTTACTACCTTGATAAATTTCTAGTTGTCCACCGGAAGTTATGTCAGTATTATAACGCATCATACCGTTAATTGGATTGCTAGGGCGCTGTGCTGTAGTTCCTGTTGGTACTACAAGGTCCGTAGTTCCACCCATAACAACTTGCCCTGTGACCGAATTAGCATACAAGGTAGTATCTGTAACTGCTCTACGACTTAGATTAAGTTGTTTTAAGAATCGCATTATACCGCCAATGTGCTAATTGTAAATGATAACATTGATGCTACACTAGCCACTGCTACAATAGTATCCCCATTTGCTAACACTAATTTTTCTTGATCTAAACTTAAAGTTTCTCCAGCTACGATTGGTAACTGATATACTATTGTTGTCAAGTTGCCAGGGCTTCCGCCGTTTGGAACTGCATACAATGTAAGATTGCTAGTAGTTGCTCCGTAATTACAAACAATCATAGCAGTGATGGCATTATTACCACTACTGGTATAAACTGTTGTATTAGTTATTGCAACTAGGGTATTTGAAATTGCCATGTTCTTTCCTTATAGTAAAATACTCAATAGTACTGCACGATTTTTACTAATCAATTCGTCTTGAGTAGTTACATTTGATATATATAGTCCTGTATTACCTGGGCCTGCTGCCGCTTTGGAATACAATTTTGTTCTTCCAGATTGTTGACTAGGTGTGCTACTTTGATCATCTAAATTTAATATTGCATTTACTTCAACGTTATTATTTGCGGCAGCTAATACTAGATTAGCACTAACAGAATTGTTAGTAATTGTATCACCGTAAAAATTTAAATCACTAACAGTTAGTCCGCCTGCTGATATTGTAGCAATAGTGGTACCAGCAATATACATGCTAATACTAGTATTAAATGCTTGAATTTTACTATATTCTGAACCAAAAGCCGCATTTTGGGGAGTGTAAATTCTGTCAACTGTAGCAATACCATTACTAGCCGCTACATAGTTGTAGAGATATTTTCTGTTGATAATATGATTATCTTGTGTTACTTTTGTTTCGTAGCTTGTTGAATTTGCAATTAGCAAAGCATAGTTGCTATTCTGCATGTCAAATACAAAATCGCTAGTTCCATCAGTAGCAATAGTTCTAAGTTGCAGACCAGATAGTTGCCCATCTATAGTCTTCATTACAAATGAACCGTTAACTTCACTGCTGTTTACTGGGTTATAATGTGGAATTTGTTCGTTAAACAAGAACTGGGCCGCACTTAGGCTGCCCCTTTCTATTTCAATTCCTGCTTGATAACTATTTGCACTACTAATCCCCGAGCCAGTTTGCCCGTAATTTAGCTGAAGTATGTTATCTTTAATTTCTGTGTTGGTACTTTCTACAAAAGTAGTTGTACCTTTAACATCAAGATTACCAATAACAGTAACGGTACCGGTCGTACTTTGTGTATCCAATATGATGTTTCCACCAGACTGTACTTGTAGTTTATAATCACCGTTACTGACTTTTAATATTCTTGACATTTATAATCCTTACGGGGAGCAAGTCCCCGTATTTTTATTAAGCGTTTTCAATCTGTACGCTGTAGTTTGCTGATGGTGTACCAAAAGTCCATGGAACTGATTGTGATGACCCATCACTGTTCAATGGAAATTGTGTACCTGCACTTGAACTTAAACGTGCAATCGCCGCTGGGTTAATATTAACTTTGTGGTTAGTTAGTTTACGTACAAGATATGTTCCGCCTGCGCTATCAATAGCAACAATGTTTAACTCAACACCTTCATCTGCTGTATATCCAGCAGTACCGTCAGCAACTGCGTCGTAACGTAAACGAGCAACTTCTGTACCTGTACGTGATACTTCACCAGACTTGTTAACAACATAACGTTTTGCAGATTTTTGCTTTTGAATATCAACTTCAACTAATGATCCGCCTGTGTATGCATAAGCAATAATAGCTGGCTCATAGCTAGTGCTAGTACCGTCAGTGCCATTAGCCGCTGTCAATGTTGGTGTCTGACCGCTTGGAGTTGTACCACCTAATGTACTCCATGTCAATGTTGGAACTGTTACATAACCGTCACCAGCGTTAACAACTGCAATAGCTTTAACACGGAATGTAACTGTTGCTTGAGCACCAGTACCGCCTGGGCCAACAACAGCCCAAGTAGTAATACCTGTACCGTCGATGCTTGTATATGTACCACGGTCAGTAAATGCACCAAATGTTGGAACACCGCCAACTTGTGTTACTGAGAAACGTGTTGGAACAACAGCTTGAGCATCTAAGCCAGTAATGCTAGTGATTGTACCAGCAGTATAACTTGTACCACCAGATAAGCTAACTGTAGCAACTTCCCATGTAACTGCTAGTGTAGCTGTTGTACCGTTAGCAATAGTTGGAGCTGATGCTGTTAGTGCTGGAAAATGTTTGTAAGTATCATTAATGTTAATACTACCTTGTGTAGCAACTGATACGCTTGCTACACCTTTACCGCCGATACCATCGTCAGTTGGACTGTTGGTACCAATATTTCGATTGCCAAAATATTTTTTATTTAGAGGACGTCCCATTTTGTTTTCTCCTTTAAGAAAAACGGCGTTCTAGGCCGTACGCGGTTGGATTTCCGCATAAAACTCACCCCATGTGAGTCATACATTGTATTTATACGTAAGTGATTCGCATAGCCACGTTGTCAATGTATGCAGTATCAGTATGTGGAGTAAGAACATTGCTTCTAAGCGCAATTACAACACCAAAATTTACATTAATTGTATCTACTAGTTGTATTGGACTATTCCATAGATTAGTAGGCGATCCATAAATTTTATAGTTATCTAATCCTGGATCTGCAAGATTATCACCAACACGTTCACCGTTTAATACTAGCTGTACAACATAGTCCTGTATTCTAGATGCTCGTATTGCATTTATTTGTACTTCAACCCCTAATAGTGTTGATCCATTAGGAGCGAACGGAAAATTTGTAAACCAAAGTTGACTAGTTATTGAGGCAAATCTTTCTTGCCACAAACCTGATATTGTATGCAATGGCTTAGAACTAACAGCATATTGGAACGCATCTTCCCCGATACTACCCATAGGATGTGTCCAGTCGATACTGTTATCTGTAGTTACTTGAGTTACAGTGGTTGATTTAAGAAAGTTAGTAGTAATCATCTAGTATTTACCCAAAGAAAAACGCCCCGGAGGGCGTTTTTAATTTTACTAAAGCAAAAGTTACAGGATTACTGGAACTTAACGTTAGCTGAAGTGATACCAACTAAACCTAAGTAGTCAGCGGCATTACCCAATGAACTTGCTGTGTTTGACAACTCAACATATCCATAACGTGTCATGAAGCTTACTACTGGTTCGAATGTTGATGGATCCAATACAACACCACTGCTCATCAATGGAATGTATGGGCAATAGAATGCAGGAGCATCAGATTCGCTAGCACCTTTGTAACCAACTAGGATGCTTTGTGTATCAGAAGCGTATGAGTTAACATAAACTTTCATAGCATTGTTCAATGTACCAACAAACTTAGTGTTTGTAGGAGCTTCGAATGTACCTTCTGTTGTACGAGCAAAAGCTGAAGTAGTAGCAGATTGTAGAATTGTCAATGCAAATGGTGATACAACAGCGTAGTTACCAGCACCACGACGTGTACGTTGAGCGATCAAGTTAGCAACGCGGTTGATCATAACTGCTAAGGCAGCATGCTCATCACCTACGAATGTTGCTGTACCAGATACAGACGCTTGGTCGTATGTGTATAAAGCTGTACCAGCTAATGATTGTAGGCTAGCTAGAATTTCTTGGTCGATTTCAGCAGTAATTTCTTGTGCTAAAGCAGCCATGATTTCAGCTTCTACGTCAATACCTTGTTGTGCTTGTGCATCTTGAGCTGATTCAAAAGTCCAACGAGCTGACAATTTACGTGTCTTCGCTTCAACTGTTTGTTTCAAGATTTGGATACTTAATCTGTTACCAGCTGTACCTTCTAAAGTAGCTGTTGAGCTAGCCTTAGGAGTTGCGTCAGTTGTGTTACCAGAGTAAGAAGCCGCAATCTTGAATGGGCTCAATGCCTCTTCACCAGCTACTACACCAGCGCCTGATGATGAATCAGCGTAGCGAACACGTAGAGTGTGAATTTGTCCTACTGGACCAGTCATTGGTTGTACGCCTAACAACTCGTTAGCGATAACGGTTGGCATTACGCGGCGGATTACTGGAAGAATCACGCGATTTAGTGTTGCGACGTTACCGGCAGAAGTAGCACCAGCAGTAGCGGATTCTGCAAGATACTTACGAGTATTCTCAAGAGCCACGCTCATTACTGATTTTTTAGTGCCTTGTAGGCCTTCTAAAAGTGCTTCTTTAGTTTCTGCCCAACGTCCGTTTAATAGTTCTGACATTTAAATTTCTCCTTAAAATTTTAGTCCAGCAAGTTTGCGAATATCAATGATATTGGCATCTGACTCGCTACTATGTTTGGTGTTGGAAATTTTATTTCCTGTGACTTCTTTTGCCTCTACAAGTGCCTGTTTCTTCTGCGGAGCTCTTCCAGTGTTACCAGAGATAACTGATGGAAGATACTTTTCAAAACTTTCGTTTAGACGTTCTGTTTTCACAGACTCCATTAATTCACCCATGATTGAACGTTGCTCATTGTTTAGAGGAGCTAACAACTCATGCATGATTGCTTTTCTTTCTTGACTCTCTTTGAGAGCACGGATTTGTGCTTCTTTACTTTCTAAGATTTGTTCTGCTTTTGCAACTGCTTGCGCGGCTTCTTGCATTGCTAAATCTTTCAAGTCTATGACTTTGAGTAATTTTGCTGTTTCCGATTTTTCATTTAGGTAGCTTGTAGAATATTCAGCGGCAAAAGCCTCGAATAGTTTACGTCCAAAATCTGCGCGACGAGCGGCTTCGATGTCTTCTTTCAATGCTGTAATTTCAGAATTTAAATTCTCAGTTACAACTGATTCAACCATCTTAGCGGCACGGGTAACAAACTCTTGTTGTACCTTCTTGATCTGTTCACGACCTTCACGAACTAGACGAACTTTTGTTTCGGCTAAGTCTTGCTTGTCTTTGTAAAACTCTGTGATTTCTTGAGCTAGAGCCTCAACTACGAATTGTTCTAGTTTACCAAATTTAGTTGCCATTACTACTTGATCTTCGTGTAATTCACGAACTTCAGAAGCTAACTGACGTGTAACAAATTCCTTCATTACTTCAGCATCTTTCTTCATCTTCTTAGCATACTTGACTTTCATCTCAGCTAATTGATTACGATCATCGGCGAACTCAACAATCTCAGCGGCTAATTGTTCAGAGATCATGCGATCTACTGCTTCAATCATTGTTGATTTGTCGTGTTCATACTTTTGTGCAAACTCTTCACGTAATTGTTCAGCTACTTGTGTACGAGCCTCGTTGATACGAGTTTCGAAAGCAGCCTCAATTGACTCTTTGATCTCTTCAGAAATCATATTGTTTTCAAATAAACCTTTTAGTGCATCCAACATATGATTCTCCTTATTATTGGAGTTTGTTTATTATTTCTAATAAACTCTCTTTGAGATATTTCTGTGCCTTAGGGTCACCTTTCACCTCTTGCGCTATACGCAAGGCATTAAAACCACCGCGACTATTCATCAGGTGTTCGTAAATTGGTGTTGGGTATGCTCCAGGAGCACTGGGTTGAGCTACCATATCTACTGTGATAATCTCAAAATCCGATACTTCACCGGATCCGTCATCTCTGACGTTTCCGGATCCGCGACTTGACACTCCTAACTTAACTCCGCTTTCCAGCATTGTCTTGATTAGTTGTCCCATTGGTGTTGGAAGTATTTTCAACTTCCCGTAACCGTTTGGACCGTCCATCCACATATTTGTTATCATGTGTGACACACGATCCAGGTTAATTTTTAGATCATCAGGATGATCCACTTCCCCGAGAACTGAATAACCGTTCTGAATCTGATCGTTAAGGGTCTTAACAGCCTTGCCAATCTCATTAACAGGGTAAACACGCTGGTTAGCGTTACGTATACCGCCCTGGATGCAAATCCCGGACATGTATAAGTTTTTCCCATCTTTGTCATCAGATTCAACGATCATTTTTGCTTCGTTGAAACTGAGATTCTCTCGGAGGTATAACATATATTATATGTTCTCTTATTTCTTAATTGGACGTAGAGTACTTTGTGTATTCTTTTCGCCAGTGGTTTCGTTTTTGCCTGTGCCAGCACCTATGTTCTGACCTGGCTTGTTAAAACCTGCTTGACGATCAATTCCGCCGCCCTTAACTTGGGTTTTGAAAGCCGTCTTACCTGCTTTGCCGCCTGGAACGTTGATGTTTCCACCGTTTTGCAATTTAGGTTCACCTTTGAATACGCCAGTACCTGTAACTTTTGACTTAGCACCAACATCAGCACTAACTTCACGGTGTCCAGCAACGATGTTAGCAGATGTACCGCCCATGTTGTTTGTAATTGATCCGTCTAATGTGCTCTTGTTGTTAACACCGTTGTCGCCATGCTTTGGACTTGGAACTTTGTTAACATATTCCATCATTGGCATGCCTTCAGCTTCTTCTTCATCGTGCATACCTGCTTCGATATCGTGCATTGGCATACCTGCGCCATGGATACCTGGCTCTTGTTCTTCTTCGTGTTCTTCACCAGCTAATAGCTGTTCAAATTCTGCTTTTAGGTCTTCTAATGCATCTTCTAGATCCATTACGCGATCTTCCATATCGCCTTCACCTTCTTCGCCGTCTTCCTCACCTTCTTCGTCACCAAAAGCTGGCTCTTCTTCTGAGTCATCTTCTTCGCCGTCTTCTTCTGAGTCATCTTCTTCAGCGTCGTCTTCTTTAGGCTCGTAACCTTCTTCTTCTTCTTCTTCTTCTTCTTCTTCCATGCCATCATCCGCTTTACCGTAAGGGTTACCTTGGTCTTTAGAGAAATCAGATTCTAGTAGTTCTTCGTAGATTTCGCGGCTTTTGCCTACTACGATGTTATGAAAAATTTCTTGTGCTGTTTCTTGATCTTCGTTGATCAAAGCTTCTAGCATAGCTTCAAATTGAGCGCGGTCAGTCATGTTAGTTCTCCTGTGGTATGATTGTTGATACAAGGCTGTAATATATTTACACTAATATTAAAAAAGTGCATAGATATACCTGAAAAACAGTCGTTTTCAGATAATTTTTTAGAATTACGCCGCTGGTGCAGGCGGTGTAGCGTACATTGAATGTATAAAGTCTAATTCGTTTTCTTGTTCTAATATATGAGCTTCACTACTTTTACGCAATTCGTTAATTTGACCAAGGGTTAATCTAGTCTTGCGAGTATCAGTTCTATGCATAACTGTATCGTCGCGTTTAGCATCATAACGTAGATCATTAGCTACGCTACGTGTGTCAGGATCAATATAAAATAGTTCTCTAAGAATCATACTATATTTATGCAGCCGGTGGAGGAGGAGCACCTGGAGCAGCCGGAGCACCACCTACTGCGCTAGCATCGCTTGCATTTGCATCTTGCATATCTTCTGGAGCATCCATATCGCCTGCGGCACCTAAGTCTCCTTCAATACCTGCGGCAGATAAACCTGCACTGCGCAATTCACCTGCGGCATCTGTGTGATTTGGTTGACCTTTACCAGCTTCTTCAGCCCACATACGTTCATTTTCTGCAACTTCTTCGTCAGTTAAACCTAAGAAACGCTTCAATGCAAAACGTTTTGACATATAAGGTACTGCTTGAACTGTATTAAATGTGTTAATACGTTCAGTATCCATAGCCGCTTGACGTGAACTTGCAAAGTTCATTGGAGGATTAAACTGTAACTCAAATAGATTAGCATCTAAATTAAGTCCTTTACTCTCCATGTACATCTTAAATTCAGTATCAAACACTGCTGTAATAAGACTTTGTAGTCTTTCACAGTATTTGTTAAAGCGTAGTTCTTGAATGTATGCTGTTCCCACTCGTCCATCGTTAAAACTTGCTTGACTATCGTCTGCACCAGTAGGCAAATAGCTACTTGGAATACGTAAACCACGGAATAACTTGTTAGTAAAGTACTTTAAGTCATCAATTTCACCTAAGTTAGTACCGCCGGGCAATGTTTCTACTTTAGATCCACGTCCTTCTGCTGTTGTTGGGAAGAAATAATCTTCGTTAATGCTTAAAGGATTATAAGCAGAGTCGATAACGTTTTGTCCGCCACCTGACTGACTAGGAATTCTACGTTGATGGATCTCATTCTTAACACGTTCAACGAATGCCATAGCTAAATGGCTTGGCATATTACCTACGTCAATGTGAAATACTCTGCGTTCTGGAGCACGTTGTATACGATAGATAAGGATAGCATCTTCTAATAGTTCTTTTTGTTTGTAAACTTTGAAGATATTCTCTAATAAACTGTTACCAAACGGAAAATTTTGATCTAATCCTTCTGACAAACTTAGATGTATAACATGTTTAGCATCAACTGCATTTTCTTTTTGGTTTAATCCAAAGCGTCCGCCAGCACTGCTTGTAGAATAAGGTCCTGAACTACCTTTACCTGAACTACCTTGTCCTAAGTTACCGCTTGCACCTTGTGTTCCACCAGCGCCAGCACGTGGACTTACCGTAGGTGTAATCATCGTAGCGATTAAATTTTCAAAGTTAGGAGCAAGATCTTTAACAACATACTGTTCAGGTTTCTTTCCTTCGCTTTCATTTACAATAACTTTAACAATGTTAGCAGGATCTACGTAACTCCATTTTTGATTTTCAGGATCTCGAATAAAGAATGTATCACCGTATTTGAAAACGTTACGAACAATACGGAAAATACGTGTGTCAAACTGTTGTAGTTTGTTCCATTGTTGTAGGTATTCACCTAAAATCTTAATTTCACTATTAGTAGCCTTGTGGCGCCACTTGACTGAGAATGGACTTTTACTATCTTTTACTTTTTGTGTACAAAATTCTGCAAGAATATCTAGTGCGGCATTAACTTCTGGATCACTATCCATAACTTCATACTGACTATAACGCTCAACACGGTTAGGACTGCCTGTATAGATATCAGGTAGATAGCTTGAATAGTTTGTTTGTGCAGGGCCAGGTCTAGATCCGCTACTATTTGCACCAGAGATTGGACCTAATAGCTGGCCATTAACTGGTACTGGTGTGAAATATTTTTTCCAACTCATCTGTTATCCTTAGGCTAATGCTCTGCTACCTGCTGGTCTAGAAGTAGACTTTGCTGTCTTCTGGCTAGCTTCGGCGGTGGTGGCCGCATGACTTATCATTTGTCCCATTTGTTTATTTAACATCGTTAGCTGGTCATTGAGATCTTTTAATGATATAGCACTAGTGCCAGTTGCCGCTGGTTGAGCCGCTGTAGCTGTTTGCGCTTTCGGTTGTTCAACTGGCTTTTCTGCTGTTTCTATTTTAGGAACTGGTTTTGGCAACGGTGTTTGAGTTACTGGTTTAGCAATGTCAGCACTAATACTATCTAATTTTGGTATAGAAGGAGCTGTCGGAGCAGTAGTTTTAGATACGATACTTGATATTTGAGTTTTTATACGATCAAATATACTAGGTTCTGCTTTTGGTTCAACTTTAGGTATGTCTAGCTTAGGGACTTCTGCTTTTGGTTCAACTTTAGGTATGTCTAGCTTAGGGACTTCTGCTTTTGGTTCAACTTTAGGTATGTCTAGCTTAGGGACTTCTGCTTTAGGTGTTTCAACTTTAGGAGCAGTAGCTCTTGCTTTAATATCTTCTTGTAGTTTTAATGCTTCTTGATAAAAGGGACTACCTTTTCCTTGGTTACGTTCGCCGGGACCTTCTGAAAGAGTTTTTAATTGTTCTTCACTTAACTTAGGTAACTCTGGTGGTTTAACTTCAGGAAGTTTAAGACCGCCCTTGGGCAACATGTCAGATAACATATTTTTACTATTATCTACAGCTGGTTTAGCCATTTGTTTCGAAGCACGTTCTTGCATATCTTGCATAAACGTTTTAACTTGAGCTTTAGGAACAACTGCTTCATCACCGTGCAAATTAACTGTAGTTTCAGCACCAAAATTTTCAAACCAGTCACCGGTAGCATCTTTAGATCCACCTTTTCTTCCTGGTGGTTTACCTATTTCACGATTGCCTACTGCCGATGCACCAGGTGTTGCTGGCGCGGCTGATGCGGCACCAGGCTTGCTTATGCCAGTTACATCGCCTAGTAATTTAAAGTCAGCTTGTAGTTTCTTTGCGGCTGCTTCAGTAGTTCCGCCTGCACCAAATACCGTCGACATTGCTCCGTCAAACTTTTTAATCGAAGCAGTATCTGCTCCAATTTTTGCTGAAGTATCTGCTAGTGCTTGTGTTCCAGCTGTACTTGCGACTCTTCCTTTTTCTTCCGTTCTTGACAATGCTTGGTCAAAAGCACGGCTAGAATCTTGAGTCACTTTACCTGTAGCATCTTTTACTAAACCCTGACCTTGCAGATCAACTTTATCCCTAGTTGCTTGATCTGCCTTTACCCCAGTTAGTCCGGTTTCTGCTTTTCCACCTACTTGTCGTCCTGCCAATCTATTTTCTTCAGCAATCTTTGATAGTCCTGCAGCCATTTCAGGCGTAGAACGATTAATCATGTTTTGAAAACGTTGACTAGATTGAAATTCATTAACGTGCGACTTGGCTTTTTCTAATGCTTGTTCGGCAGCGGCTTTTTGTTCAGCTGTTTTAGCATGTGTTAACGCATAGGTTGCACGTTGAAATTCTCCAGCGGCCGGGCCCATGGACATTAAAGTTGTTACATTCTCTTTACTATATCGACCACCTTTAGCAATAGTATCAGTTAAGTCTCCTACACTCTGTCCCATTCCTAATAATTTTGCTTGAGCTGTTACATATGCTTCGCGTTGTTGCTCAGTCATACTAAGCATCATCTTAACAACACCTGGTTCTTTTAATCTTGCTTCAAGAGCCGCAGTTAATGCTTCGTGAGTTTGTCCAGTAATTTGCGAAGTACGATGTAAATTAGTTGCTAGTTCACCTGCAAATTGACTAGCCCTTTCCATAGCTTTAGGATTATCAAGGTTAGCTTTTGCACCATACTGACTAACAATTGCTAAGTTACCTAACTCAGCTGCCGCCATGTTAGTTTTTTCTTTAAGATTTTTACCTAAGTCACCTTCTTGTAGACTATTTCCAAGCTTCAATAATTTTTCAGCTGAACCAGTTGCGTTTCCACTTACTGCATCTAGTGCAATTCCAGAATTTTGTACAGCCTGCAAATATTGTTCTTGACTTAGACCGGCTTGGTTAGCCTTATTCTGCATGTCTAAGAAACTCATAGACACACCATGCTGTGCATTAACTAGTGTGCCTGTTCTTAATCCGTCTAGCTCACCGATAGCTTTACTAGCGGCTCCGCCTAGACCTGGAACAACACTAGCCATTCGACTTAATGCAGTTGCCGCATGATTACCGTTATTAGTAATACTAGTAAATGCGCCAACTACACCCACCGATGATTTAATAATATCACCTAATCCAGCGCCACCTCCTGCACCGCTTGCGCCGCCGGCACCTGCACCGCCAGAATTACCCCCACGTATTAGTGTAGCTAGTTGCTGTAGACTACCTTGACTGAGATCGACATCTGCCATAAAAATTTTCCTGAAAAAGTGCGTATATAAATACTATATCATATATTTATCAGGAGTAAAATATGGCCAATAATCCTCTGCAACAATACTTTAGACAACCTAAGATCTTTATTAGTCTAGCCAGTAAAGGCATTTACAACGAATCTGGATCTTTAACCGGTAATACTGAAAGTATGCCTGTATTTGGTATGACAGGTATGGACGAAATTATTATACGCACTCCTGATGCGTTGCTAAGTGGAGAAAGCACAGTAAAGGTACTAGAAAGTTGCTGTCCTAGTATTAAAAATGGATGGGATGTTAGTACGCTTGACACTAACTTGTTGTTCACTGCTATTAGAATTGCCACCTATGGTAACATGATGGCTGTTACACATAATTGCCCAGGGTGCGGTGCTGAAAATGATTATGATTTAGATCTAGGTAAAGCTATTGAACACTATTCAAACTGTAAATTTGATAATCGTGTTGTTATCAACAATCTAGTGATTAAGATTAGACCATTGAACTACAAGCAAAGTACAGATGTTAACATTAAAAATTTCCAATTGCAACAACAATTAAGTCAAGTTGAAGCTATCACTGACGCAACTGAACAGCAGAAAAAAGTTAACGAGCTGTTTACTGCTATTGGGATTATACAAAACGACATGATTACCGATTGTGTAGAAAGTGTTGAAGTCGAAACTACTAATGTAACTGAACGCGGACATATTAAAGAATGGTTAGAAAATTGCGACAAGACTGTTTTTGATGCAATTAAAAAACAAATTGAAGAAAATCAAAAAACTTGGTTGTTGCCTAACTATAAAGTTAAATGCAAAAGTTGCGACCGTGATAACGAAGTTAGCATTGAGCTAGATAATTCAAATTTTTTCGCATAAGCCTAATTGGTCTCACACCCTTTGAGATTGAAGAACGTCTAGTTAGGCTTGATACAGAAATAAAACAATTCAAAGAAGAATTATTTAGAATTAGCTGGTACATGCGGGGTGGTGTTACAGTAAATGATTTAATGTACACCTACAGCTACGACGATCGCCGAGCCGCTTATGAAATAATTAAAGAAAATATTAAATCAGTTGAAGATACTGGTCTACCACTTCTTTAATTTAATTGTGCTTTCAATGCACGTTGTCCAGTTTTAGGATCTTGCATCCATCCAGTACCAATATCTTTCCACTGCGCTATTGGACTAGCATTTGGTGCTAATTTAAACCCGCTTAGTAATTCTGGTTGCCCTCCTGCGGCAGTAGGTGTAGCTCCCTGTCCAGCGGCTGGAGTTGTTGCAGGAGTTCCGTTAGTAGGTGTAGGTGTAGTTCCGCTTGCGGCAGGTGTACTATCTGGAGTTGTTGCAGGTGTAGTAACAGGACCTTGTTTAACACTCTTCATAAACTCAGGTGTTAATGCATCTAATACTTGTACACCTTTTGCACCAACAAAATCTTGTATACCAAAGAACGATCCGGCCATACCTTCTGCAATACCTTTGGCTACATCACTATTGTTAAACATACTTAATGCAACTGTACCAACTAGTTGATTTCCTAGGCCTGAAACTGCTTTTCCTAATTTTTCAGCACCCATCTTAGTAAAGAATCCACCAAGAATATTTCCTGGTATTTTAGCAATCTTAGCCACTGCAAAGTTTGATATTTCACGACCAATTAGGATTTGCATTTCACGCTGACGGTAAGCATTGTACCATTCAGTAACATCTTTAAACTGTTCATATCCAGGAGGAATTTTTCCTGCTTTGACCCATTCTTCAGCATCTTTCATATGATTATAATACTCAAGTGCTGGAGACCATAATTCATAAAGATAGGCTGCATCAAATCCAAGGCTGGCTAACTTCTTACCACCTTCTTTGATCATTTCCAATTTGCCCATGCCAACTAGTTTACCTAGTCCAACGGTTCTAAGTCCACTGTCTGTTTTAGCTTGAGCAAGTACTTTGTCAGCAAGGTCTGGACGTTTGTTTAAAGCCTTGGCAGCTTCTTCGGGACTAACTTTATATTTCTCAGCATAATGCGCAATTTCAGCGGCATCTTTTTTAGCTAGATCTTTAGCGGCAGCGGCAACTGTAGTATTTCGAGTTTTAGCAAAGTCTGCTAGCTCTTGGGCACCTTTTTTAATCAGTGGTTCATCTCCGTGGAATGCCTTAGCGGCTTTGAACCCAAGACTTCCAATACCACCTAATATATCAGCGGCTAGACCTTCTTGTGTTTGTTGTTCAGAGATTATTTCATAGATTTTCATATTAAGATCCTATGTGATATTTATCACAATTTAAAGTTGAACTACGTTCAACTGTGTTTTTCGCTAAAGCTCAAACACATATTGTTTCTTTTTATTAATTATAATAAAACGCGAAGCGTTAAGATATTATCTAGATCGTTCAGTCACACTTTGCCCAGGCAGGGCAAAGTATTTTTGGACATTATCTGAGTCGAACAACATCACTTAGCGTTAGCACTAGAACACAGGCGGTCATCCGGTACCTGCTCATGCTGTCTTTATATGACGGCGGCTTACTAACATACGCTAACATGCTAGTAAACGTGGGGCCACTACCCCTCTTTTACCCTTTGTATTCTCCTTGCAAATCAAACGGATTATAGGTATATTCCATCGTCGTCCTGTAAAGGATAGTGATTTACAACTCTGTCACCAAGCAGAACTACCTTACCGTCACACATCAGAACGGATTTAGGGCACAATATCAACGCCTGTGCGGGCTTATTTGGTGATTTAAGAGCCTGATTTATTATGATTTAAGTATATGTGAGCCATGAACACGAACAGAAATCTGCCCGTTATAATAGTCTTTTGATTCTAATACTTTACGACTAAACTGTTCACGAGCCTCTATGTATGACGTTTCTGCCTTGGATTTACAGTAAAATAGTATTTCCCTACGAAAGTTTTCTTGACCTAACTGCGCAATATCCTTGAGTAATTCGTCCGAAGACCCATAATAGGTCCGCCAATCACTGTCAATTTTACCACGGATTTTCTTTTTTTTCTTAGTGCCGTTTTTTAACTTGACTACTTTGTAGGTAGTTTTAGAAAATTTAGCTAGTTTTTTGCCTATGTACATACGCCCGCTTATTGTATTTGTAATTAGATAAACAAATCCAACACAATCTTCGGGCAATTCTTCTATTAATTGATTTTCGTAGTACCAAGACATACACTAGTTAGTGTTATCTTGATCCTGAGCCTGTTGTTTTTGAGCGGCTCGACGAACTTTACGTTCATCTAACTGCTGTCTTTTTTCTATTTGCCAAAGCCTAATATCTTTACGTCTATCAGAACACACATTACGTATGTCTGATAATAAATGCCTAATACGAATACTGCTAGCATAAGTGCCAGTGTTGATCCACTGTTGATTTTCTTCGAAATACACTCGAAGTAATCTCATCAGTTCTGCATGCAGATCTTCGTCTTGTTCTTTCACTCGGTTATTTCCAAATCATTAGCATAGCTAGTGTAACCATTTTCCTTAACAACTTTTAATACGTTGTTCACACGACCAATTAATTCATCTTTGTGTGAGATTAAGAAAATATTTTTCTTGCGTTCACGTGCCATCTTCTTAAGTACTGCTAGCGCACCTTCAACACCGGCAGCATCTAACCCGTTGTCAATAAGTTCATCAACAAACAACAAGTTAATATTTTGATATAGACTTTCCCATACATCTCGGAACGCCCATGACAAACTAAGGATTAGTCTATTTCGTTCGCCTCGGCTTAGATTATCAAAATCTAAGTCTTGCCCTAGCTGTGTAATTAAGACAGTTAAATCATTCTGGAACATGACCTGATGCGGCAAGCCCATACGGTCAAGATAGTATGTTAGTCTGTTGTTTAAATACGCTAGGTTTTGATCTATAATCTTCTTACGAATAAACGAATCCTTGCTGGTCAATAGCTTGAGTAAAAACTCTTGATGTTCTTTAAGACTGTTAAGATCATTAACATAATCCCATGTGATTTCTTGAATAGCAGTATTCTTCAGCTCATCAATTTGATCTTGATACGGATCAGTTTCGCCTATCTTAACTTCTAACTGTGTTTCAAGTGTTTTAAGATTATTTTGATGCTTGAGTGCTTGCTCAACAGTATCATAGTAAGTGTTAGGACGTTGAGTCAGCTCACCGACCGCGGCTATTTCACCTACGATGGTAACAAGGTCTGCAACAATTTTATCGTGATAAACATTGGCTTCTTCTAAATGCCGAGTTGCGTTAGCAGTCATTTCTTCATGTTTATGATCATGCAATTCTTGGTCGCAAGCATGACATTTTCGATCTTGCAGTTTAGCAAGCTCGCTAGCGTACTTTTTTACGCTACGCTCCGCTTGCGCTGTTGCGCTGTCTAACGTAGCACGTTCCTTTTCTAAACTTTTTAGCTTGGCTAATTTCTCAGAGTAACTTTTTAAGTCAGCATGTTTAGCAAGCTCGGCATCGATGTCTACGCTTTCTAATTCAATAATAGCGCGACCAATTTTTTCTATTTCTTGCTGATGCTGACTATTCCATGCACTTTGTCTAACCACTAGAGCGTCAATACTTTTTTGTATGCCTTCGTTGGCTTTTTTAGTTGCTTCAATTTTAGCACTTTCTTGTACTACCGCATCTTTTGTTTGTTTAACTAATTCTTTAAGAGTTTCTGCTTTTTCAGAAAGCAGAGTAATACCTAACAATTGTTCGATAATAACACGTTGGTCATTAGCCCGCATTGATAAGAACGGTTCAGTATAAGTGTTAAGAGCAACAATATGCTTGAACATGTCGTGGCTCATACCTAACAACTCATCTAGGTCCTTTTGCGTTTCACGCATATCTCCTTGACTGTCATCAGTTTCTGCGCCTTCTTGTTCTTGATCGTTAACAAAGAATTTCATTATAGCAGGTTTGCGCCCCCGCTCAATTCGATATTCAGTGCCGTCCTTTTCAAACGCTAGAGTAACTAACATATTCTTATTGTTAATCTTATTGATAAGATTATCTTTTTTAATGTTAGTAAGTGCGTTACCAAACAAGGCAAAACTAAGTGCGTTTACAATAGTAGTTTTACCTGTACCGTTACGGCTACCGCTATCGTCCCCACCTTGATCCAGATTCTCACCTAGTACAAGTGTCAAATTTTCCTGCGCAAAGTTTACAGCCTGGGTTTGATTACCCACACTCATAAAGTTTTTAACGGTTAACTCTTTAATTTTAATGGTCATAGGCTATTGTAAATTGCTAAAAGTGTGTTCTTGTTAAATTGATCAGAGTCGATACTAATAATTTGACTGCTGACAATTTGATCTACACTTTCAAATGCTTGAATATCGATGTTGGTATTAATTTCAGCATCTTTCTTTTCTGCAATTAAAGTTAGTTCTCGGATATCGTAGTCCGCCATGAACTTTTCTTTAATAAAGCTAGCTTCTTCATAGCTAATATCTATATCTAGTGTAACACGTAAATGACTCTTGGGCAAGATTATTGAATCAGCTTCATCGATTAGTCTACTTAAAGTCACTGTACGGAACGTAGGTTGATTAGGCCAAGCATGATATACTGGCTCTCCATCCCATTCTAGAATCATCATTCCACGTTCATCGTCCCATGCATCTGCATAATTGTGCGGAAATGCATTGCCAATATAGATCATGTTCTTTTGTTGCTGGCGCTTATGAAAGTGTCCGCTAAATCCTAGTTCATAACTGTGGAAAGCATCTAATTGGATCTCTCCATGATCTGGCATCTGTACCATGGCGTTCATAAAGAAGCTAGGCAATTCAAAGTGACCAAAGATATACTTGCCACCTTTCTTGCTTATGTTTCGCCATTCTTCTCCTACAAGCCACGGACAAAGAGTGACATCTCCAATAGTAGTAGGCTCATGTACCACAGTAATACCAGGTATATACTTTCCAAACTCCACAGAGTGTATGTCCCGTTTATCTTTGTAATACAAATCATGATTACCAGGAAAGAAATAGAAGTTGTCAAACGCCTGACCCAACTTTTCCAAAGCCCTAAGGCTATAATCCATTGTAGTGATATTAAGGCTATTGCGGTTATGATGCCAATCGCCCATAAAGATACCTGTATCACAGCCTTCCTCCTTTGCTTTAGCAATATACCAGTCTACAAAATCTTCACAGTCCTGATTGTGTGTTGAGCTATTGCTTTTAAGACCAAAGTGTATGTCTGTAAAGCAAGCCACCTTTTTAAACAAATTTGTCATTCACTACTCTCGTCAAAACGTTTTTGAGCGTTAGCGTGATCGCTTGCTCCAGTACGGCTATAACTAGGATTCATACCATTCATTTCTAAAATGTCATCGCGGATATTTTGATTACGTTTTTCAATATTAATAACTCTAACAAAGCTGTTAGTAACAGCGGCAGTAAAATAAGCAAAAGGGTTATCAGATTTCGATTCATCAAATTGTAGTCCTATTTGTGTTAGTTGTAAAATAGCCTGCCCTTTCATTTCGTCATTATAAGTGTACCCGCGGACATTGCCACGTGTTGCATAGCGTTCGCATAACTTTAACATCATACGTGCTAGAGTTGGAGTAATTTGACCTGCATCTTTATCAAAGTGGCCTTTTTCTAAATCACCCTTCCAGTGGCTTTTACCCACGCAGATTAGTTCATCTGCATCGTTAAATTTCCAATGTTGGAAAGGAGGAAAGTTTACTTTGTCTCTGTGATCTGCTAGAGTCTTTGGATTTTTCTTTCTAATGCCGTTCAATGGAATATGATCAAATGTCATAATACGGAATACAACATCTATTTTTTCTATTTTTTTATAGTCTACTTCGCAGTCTGCTTGCTTGACTTTTTCACCCTCGGCTTTACGCCGTTGGTATTCTGCATCACCTATTCTTTTAGCCCGAGCACGTTTGGCTTCTGCAATAGTGCGAATGTTGATTTTATCAACACTAGGTAATATTAAATCATATTGGTGAAATTCTGGCTGTGTAAAGCTACAATATGATGTTTTGCTCCTATGTATTTCTAACAACATATCCTTGTTGTTTAGGTAATTTACTTTTGTAGCCATTGATTAAGAGTCCTCTAATGAGTTATTATAAACTACGCACTTTAAAAAGTCAACTAAATATTATACCAAACGGGAGTTTCATATGGGTTTATTTGACGGTGGTTCTAGCATAATTTCAAATATTGGCGCAACATCTAATTTAATAGGTTCCGCCGGTCGTGCATTCGGCACTGCTGGAAACTTGGCATCTGCGCTGTCTTCTGGATATGACGCCGGTGGTGTATTAGGCGCAATCCGAAGCATCAATTTACCAGCCGCTGGAGAAGCAGTTGGAGACATTGTTAGTGCAGTAGCTAGTTTTGGGGGTGATGCTAATGCTAATGATTGGCGTGTCAGATTAAGCCTCGCTAATTGGTCTAGTTTTAGAACAAGTCCAGTGCTAGCACCTCTTAAAGATGCCGGCGGGTTGATATTTCCTTACACTCCTACAATCAATATTTCAAGCGGCGCACAGTATCAACCAGTTAATACAATACACAGTAATTATACATTCCAAGCATTTCAAAATAGTGATCCTGGCGAAATTAATATTAGTGCGCCTATGTATGTTGAGGATCCTACTCAAGGATTATATTGGATTGCAATGGTACATTATCTTCGTAGTTTGACTAAAATGTTTGCAGGCAACGATCCTAAAGCAGGCAATCCACCTCCTGTTATTTTCTTAAACGGTTATGGAAATTATGTGTTTAAGAATGTTCCGGTTATAGTAAAAAGTATGAGCGTATCGTTAACTAACGAATGTGATTATATTGGTGTTGATGTAGTTGGATCAGCAGCCGGTTCAGTTGAAGGTGTTGCATCTAGTATTGGTGGACTTGCAGATACACTAGGCGGAGTCATTCCTGGACTTAGCGGTCTTACTGATACGGTAAGTAGTATTGCAGGAGGCGTAGGACAAGTTGCCGCGCTTGCTGGTACGTTTGGTCTCGGCGGTACAACTAGTGGTGGTGTTGCCCATGTTCCGACTAAGAGTACATTTACACTTAAACTACAACCAGTCTATAGTAGAAATAGTGCTAGAAACTTTAGCCTAGATAGATTTGTTACTGGTGGATATCTAAACAACGGATTTGGTTATATTTAAAATGAAAGCAACTTACACAAATACAAGCCCGTGGTATAACACAAAGACTAAACAAGATCATCTTGACATTCTAAAAATACGACCAGTGTCTGCTGAAGTAGACGACTTTTTATACACTATTGAACCTCAGTATACGTACAGACCAGATTTACTAGCGGCTGACTTATATGGGGAAGTTAATCTATGGTGGGTTTTTATACAACGTAATTTAGATGTCTTACAAGATCCTATTTTAGATTTTGTTCCAGGCGTACAAATTTATATTCCAAAAAGTAGTAGTTTAAAATTAGTATTAGGATTGTAATATGAGTTTTGATAATTTGTCAGGAGCAATTGACTCTGCAACTAATGCTGTTAGCAGTGTAGCATCTAGTGCCTCGAGCTTATTATCTTCAGGTCCAGCTTCAGCATTGTCATCAATATCAAGTGCAGTGTCTGGACTATTGGGCGGTCTAAGTTCTTTATTTAAAGGGTTACCTAGCGGAGTTAAGTTACCATTGCCAAATCCGTTGTTTGCATATGCCAGCTACACTTATGTTTTAAGTATCGGTTGTTTAACAGATGACGACCTAATGAAACCTGACACTACATATATGATTGGAAAGCGTATTCCATTAATATGTAAATCGGCAAATGCTGATCCTAGCAATAGAGTTAATACACCCTATGGAAAATTTGATTTTTATATTGACGATTTAACACTAGATAGTTTAATAGGATTTGAACAAGGTTCGGGTAATACTAACGTTACTGGATTAACTTTTACAATTATTGAACCGTATAGTATGGGCCTGTTTATAATCGCCTGTCAACAGCTTGCACAAGAATTAGGACATGATAATTGGCGTGAAGCTCCATTTCTGCTTACTATAGAGTTTAGAGGCAACACTGAAACAGGACAAATAAAAAATATCTCCGGCACTACTAGACACATACCATTTAATTTTAATGATATGAACATGGTAGTTAATGAAAAAGGTGCAGTATATAGCTGTACAGCGCAACCTTGCAACCAATATGCACTAGGAGATGCTGTAGCAAACTTACAGTCAGATCATTCAACAGTGGGATCAACTGTACAAGAAATTTTACAAACTGGCGAAAAAAGTTTGCAAGCAGTAATTAATCAAAGAGCACAATTACTAGTAGAAAAAGGAATTGTGCCAGTTGCTGACGAATATGTTATTATTTTTCCAACTGATCCTGCATCGTCAAGTAGTGCAATTTTTACTCCAGATAACAGTAGTAGCCAGGATGCCGGCGCAACAGAAGATCCTAGCTCGTCGTCAAGTGGCGGTGTTGAAGATGTATTAGGATTATCAAGAAGTTCTATTAATGGAACGTTAATTCAAAGTTCTGATGATGTGAATGCTCTTGGCGCCGCAACATTAATTGCTGAAGATAAAAGAAAAGGTGATCCACAAACTGGTAAGAATGATGCAGTGTACGATCCTAAAAGTAAAACATTTGTTCAGGGCAATTTAACAATTGATAGTACACAAACAGAAATGAAGTTTAGTCAAGATACAAATATCCCTAACGCTATAAATCAAGTATTGTTACAAAGTGACTTTGTTAAAGATGCATTAGACAGTTCCTTAATAACACCTGAAGGGTATAGAGGTTGGTGGAGAATTGATACACAGGTGTATAATAATCCATCTAGTGAAAACATGGCAGTTACTGGAACTAAACCTAAAATAATTGTATACCGAGTAATTCCATATAAAGTACATAGCAGTAGATTAGTTCCTCCAAATACTAAAGCTCCTGGTCTAGGCGAAGGCGGAGAATTAGAAGCGCAAGCAGTTAAACATTACAACTATATCTATACTGGTAAGAATGTTGATATTCTTCGATTTGAAATTAAAGTTAATAACGGATTTACTCAAATTATGGGATCTGATGGATTAACAAGAACACAAGATGCTGTAGAAGCAGATGCTGAAGGCGGAGACTCTACACCGCAAGCAACACCAATACAACCTATGCCGCCGGGAAATCCGCCATCAACTGAATTAGGAGTGTTACCTACAATTGTAAAATACATAGGAACAATGACTGGCTCAGATAGAAAAGGTGGCGGTGGTGAAGAAGGTATTGCTCAACGTGCGGCACGTTTATTCCAGGATGCACTTCAATCTAGTACTGATATGATTGACCTTGATATGGAAATTATAGGCGACCCTTATTTTATTGCGCAAAGCGGTCAGGGCAATTATACTAGCGAAGCAGCCACTACTAATTTAAACACAGACGGATCAGTGAATTATCAAGACGGGGAAGTTGACATTAAGGTTAACTTTAGAACTCCTATAGATTTAAATCAAACGACTGGGTTATACAATTTTGGTGGGTCAAGTAAAAGCGCACCAGTTATTCAGTTTACAGGACTGTACTGTGTTAACCAAGTAATTAGTACGTTCAAAGGTGGCGTCTTTAAACAGCAATTAAAAGGTTTTAGACGACCATACTTCGAAGGCCTAGAAGAAGCGACTCCGGATCAAATGTTCTCAACACGTAGAAGTCAACCAGACCCATCGGCTGACTCTGAGGACAACTAACATGGCAAATAAAAATTTAAATCATATTTCGTCAGGGGATAGTGACCCACGTCCAGGTCCGTTCTTAGCAAGAATAGTAAGCCATCTTGATCCTACCTACATGGGTGTATTACAAGTAGAAATTTTAAGACCTAGTGGCGGCACAGCCAGTGAAGGTGAGTTGCACCAAGTAAAATATATGAGTCCATTTTATGGAGTCACTAAAGCTGAGTTTGTTAATAAAGATCCTGACGACTATAATAACACACAAAAAAGTTACGGAATGTGGATGATTCCACCTGATGTAGGAACTACAGTTGTAATATTTTTTATTGACGGAGATCCTAAACGTGGTTATTGGATGGGAAGCGTATTAGATGAAAATATGGATTTTATGTTACCTGGTATCGCCGCTACTGAAAATAATGTAGAAGGCGGAACAACTAGCTTAACAGGTGACCCATTAAGAGCACCTGTTGCAGAATACAACAATAAAGTACACGATACTGATGCAGATGTAACTCAAATTAAAAAACCACAACATCCGTTAACTACTGCGTTACAAAACCAAGGTCTAATTGAAGATGATATTAGAGGTATAACTACCAGCAGTGCTAGAAGAGAAGTTCCTAGCATGGTATTTGGTATTAGCACACCTGGGCCATTAGACAAGCAAGATGGTGCACCTACTGGTAAAGTTGGTACTGATCAAAATGCAGTGCCTAACTATCCTGCTAGTAGATTAGGCGGAACTACATTTGTCATGGACGACGGTGACGATAAATTCTTACGTAAGACTAAACCTAAAGATGGTCCTCCTGATTATGCTGCCGCATCACAAGGTGAAACTGATGGTGATGTAACAATACCGCATAACGAACTATTTAGGATTCGTACTAGAACTGGACATCAGATTGTAATGCATAACAGTGAAGATCTAATATACATTACAAACAGCCGAGGAACAAGCTGGATTGAAATGACCAGTGATGGAAAAATTGACATCTTTGCTACAGACAGCATAAGCGTACATACTGGCAACGATTTAAATTTTTATGCTGATCGTGACATTAATTTTGAGGCAGGGCGTAATTTTAATTTAAAAGTTAAAGAACGACATCAAACAGAAGTTGGTGGTGATAAAATTACTATTGTAGATGGTAAAGTCGCTATTCAAGTAAGCGGTACACAAGATGAAACAATTAGCGGAGCTCATAAACAGTCGTTTGGAGCAACCTGGGATGCTACAGTAGGCGGACAAACTAATATAACAGTAAGCGGCGGATTTGACCTTAATACTAGCGGTACAAACAAATTAACATCAGGCGGCACGATGGAAATAGGAGCGTCTAGTACTAATATTTCCGGTGGCAATATTAATCTTAATGGGCCAGCCGCAGCCTCAGCAGGATCAGCATCAGCGGCAACAGCCCCAACAGCACTGAGCACTTTTGATAATCCAACAGAAACTGATGGCACTACTATTACTAGTATTATGCTACGAGTACCTACAACAGAACCTTACCCGCATCATGAAAATTTAGACGCTACAAAATTTAAACCTGATCAAACGGATCGAGAAAGCGGTAGTGCAATTGCAACACCTGATTTTTACAAAAAATATACAACATCAACAGATCCCTTTAACAAGGTAAAAGGAACAGACAATGGCCAATAATCTTTACGAAAATATTAATTTACAAGCTCGTACTACTATAACAGCAACTACTCCTCAAATGTATCGAGGATTTAGCACAGTTAACACGACTACACAAAATTTTACATTATACGACTTTGAATTAATTAAACAAGATTTACTAAATCACTTTTATGTTCGCCAGGGTGAACGATTGATGAATCCTACCTTTGGTACAATTATCTGGGACTTAATATTTGAACCTATGACAGAGCAAGTAAAAGATTTAATACTACAAAATGTCAATGAAATTGTCAATTATGATCCTAGGATTCAAGCTGAAAACGTTGTTGTAACTAGCTACGACAAGGGTATACAGATTGAATGTACACTGAAATACCTACCATATAACATCTCTCAAAATTTAAAATTACAGTTTGATCAAGCCTCTGGATTATCAATCGCATGATTAACTACGCATATAATTTTATTCAATAAATACACTTATTAGGATAAAACATGAGTTCAACAGATCGTCAAAATAACCTGCTCATAAGCCAAGACTGGACAAAGATTTATCAGTCCTTTAAAAATGCTGACTTTCAAAGTTACGACTTTGAAAACTTACGCAGATCTATGATCGAATATATCCGTACAAATTTTCCTGAAGATTTTAACGATTATATTGAATCTAGCGAATATCTTGCTCTTATTGACCTTATTGCATATGTTGGACAAAGTATTGCCTTCCGTGTTGATTTAAATGCACGTGAAAACTTTTTAGAACTAGCAGAACGCCGCGATAGCATCTTACGCCTAGCACGATTAATTAGCTATAATGCTAGTAGAAACGTAGCCGCTAGAGGATTGCTAAAATTTAGTACTATTAAAACTACTGAAAATGTTATTGACAGCAACGGCAGAAATTTATCTGGACAAGTAATTACTTGGAATGATCCAAGTAATGTTAACTGGTACGATCAGTTTATCAAAATAATCAATGCGGCCTTACCGCAAACTCAACAATTTGGTAACCCAGTCGATTCTGCAACAATCTATGGTATTAATTCTGCGCAGTATAGATTCAACGCTTCTAATACAGATATTCCATTGTACAGTTTTACCAAAACTGTTGCTGGTCGTTCAATGGCTTTTGAAATTACCAGTACAACGTTTAACGGACAAACCTTTATATACGAAGAACCGCCTAAAGTTGGTAATCATCTAGCATGTGTATACACAGATGACGGCTATGGTGCTGGCAGTAGCAATACTGGATTTTTCTTTAATTTCACACAAGGTACATTACAGCAAGGTGTATTTTCAATTACTCAACCTAGTACAAACGAAATTATAAACATTAATACACAAAATATTAATAATACAGATGTATGGTTATACAAGTTAGATTCAACCGGCTTAGAATCAGAATTATGGACTAAAGTTCCTAATTTAACTGGCAACAATATTATTTACAATAGCTTGTCTAATAAAATTAAAAACATTTACAGCGTAATAACTAGAGCAGGCGATGCAGTTAGTTTATCATTTAGCGATGGTACGTTTGGAAATTTACCGTTAGGCACTTTTAGAAGTTATTACAGAACCAGTAATAATCTATCATACACTATTAACCCATCTGATATATTAAATGTAACAATTAATATACCTTATATATCTGCAAGAAATCAAGCAGAGACTTTAACAATTTCTCTAGGACTTCCTAGTACTGTTAGCAATGCTACGCAAACAGAAACAAATGCTAGTATAAAAGCAAATGCTCCAGCAACATACTATACACAAAATCGTATGATTACTGGTGAAGACTATAATATTAGTCCGCTATCTGCTACACAAAAAATTGCAAAAATAAAATCAGTTAACAGATCTAGTAGTGGCATTAGCCGCTATTTTGATTTAGTAGATCCTACTGGAAAATACAGTAGTACTAACTTGTTTGCAGATGACGGTGTCATATATCAAAATCCGTACACATCATTAATTAATTTTTCATACACTACACAGTCGGACATTGAAAGTGTTATTGTTAATACAATTTATGATGTATTAAATTCTCCAGATTTAAGAAATTTCTATTATACAAATTTTACAAACAATATTAATACTGCTGTAAATTTAATTTGGCATAATGTAACAACTGATAGCAATGCATCAACTGGTTATATTGGAGATTCAACAGGTCGTGTGATTTATAAAACTGGATCATATACCGCAACAGATTTACAATATGTTACATTAGGATCTTTAATTAAATTCACAGCACCGGCTGGATATTATTTTGATAATAATAATCTTAATACGCTAGTTGCTGGAATACCAATATCAAATGGTTCAAGTTACTATATTTGGGCTGAAGCAGTTTCAATTGCACAAGACGGCACCGCTTCAGGTACTGGGGTGTTATCATCTGGAAACGGACCAATAGCTTTAAATATCCCAGTTCCAAGTTCAGCGATCATTTCTCAAATAATTCCAAAGCTAACACGAACAATTGATTCAACAGTTATAACAACAATGATTGATTTAATATTCGCCAACCAACCATTTGGATTACGATATGATGCTTCTACACAATCATGGCAAATTATTTTTGAAGCAAATCTTAATACAACTACAATTTTTAGTCTAGCAAATCAAGGTAGTACATCAAACCTACAACAAGATGCTAGTTGGTTTATGTTGTTTACTACTAACAACGAATTCTATACAATTACAACACGGTTGTTGAGATACATATTTGAAAGTGATAGCCAGCTTAATTTCTATTTTGACTCTGATCAAAAAATTTATGATATTGTATCGACTTCAATTGTTAAAGACTCGATTAATGTATTAAACATTAACACTCAACCGCTTGGATCGTTGCCCTTTACCAGTAGTTTACCATGGGAAGTAATATCATCTTTTAGCGGATTAGATGGATATGTTGACCCTAAAAAAATTGTAGTTACTTTCACTGATAGTGATAATAATGGAGTAGTTGATAATCCTCAGTTGTTCCTTGACATTGTTACAACATCTAACATTGCTGGCTCAGCGGCAATTAACACAACAGCAATTAGTTCGCTATTAGCCGTAAGCAGTATGGTTGGAGCATCTATTATTGGCGCAGGTATTGCTCCTAATACAATTATTACAGCAGTTACCCCTGGAGTGTCTTTAACAATAAACAATCCAACAACTGCTACACTAGTTAATACAACTCTTACAATTAATAAATTGAATTATATTATTCAACAACGTTATTTGATCAGTCAAGGGCAGGAAGACTATAAGTACGTTAGCAACACGGCAAATGTTGTGTTGATATTACCATCTGAGAATCAAGTTGGATTTTTAACACAGTACACTGACGGACAATATTTTTATTTTGTAGATACAGATGTAGTGAAGAAATTAGATGCATCAACTTCTACTTTAAACATAAGTTTAGATTATAAAGTTTATATCGGTCGAGATAAATTAAAATTCCAATACACTCATAGTGCAGACTATGATTCAAGAATTGATCCCGGATCTAGTAACATCATGGATGTGTATGTATTAACTAATGATTATAATAACAGATATAGACAATGGCTAAGTGGTGCAAATATTAGCGAACCACTTCCTCCTAGCTCGTCTGAATTACATAGTCTATTAAGTTCTAATCTTGATCCTATTAAAGCAATATCAGATGAAATAATATATCATCCAGTGAGCTATCAGTTGTTATTTGGTCCTCAGGCTCCTAACAATTTACAAGCAACATTTAGTGTTATTAAAAACACCAGTTCAACAGCATCAGATAATGATATTAAAGCAAGAATATTATCTGCAATTAATACATTCTTTGCGTTGGATAACTGGAATTTTGGAGATACATTCTATTTTACAGAATTATCAACATATGTAATGAACCAGCTTGCACCTGATATTACAAATTTTGTAATTATTCCAAAACAAGGTGATTTATATTTTGGAGCATTATTTGAAATTAAATGTCCTAGCAATCAAATATTCTTAAGTTGCGCAACATCAGATACTATTGTAGTTGTATCTGGGTTTACATCAGCAAACTTAAAAACAGTATCTGGCAACGCACTAACGTCTTTAGTAACATCACAGAATGTTACAAGTGCAAACTTTGGAGTAACAAATGGTTGATAGTGTTAACCCTAACGGTAATAGTTCTGGTCTTAGTTTAAATTTACTTCCACAGTTTTATAGAACAGAAGCTAATAAAAAATTCCTTCAAGCTACACTTGATCAATTATATCAACCTGGTGCAATTAAAAAAGTTAACGGGTATATCGGTCGAGAAAATGCTAAATCGTCAACAGGCACTGACATATTCGTCAAGGCATCTGACGCCGCAAGACAAAATTATCAATTAGAGCCTTCTTTAACAGTAACGGATTCTATTGGTAACGTAACTTATTTTAAAGATTATATTGACTATATTAATCAATTAAATGTATTTGGCGCTAATACTAGTAATCATGCAAGACTAAATGCACAAGAATTCTATTCTTGGGATCCACATATTGATTGGGACAAGTTTGTTAACTTTCAAAATTACTATTGGTTACCGTACGGTCCAGAGTTAATTAAAATTTATGGACAGCAACTTGCTATAGAAAGTACATATACAGTAACACTTGAGTCGGAATTAAACAATAACGAATATCTATTCACGCCTAACGGATTTACTCGAAACCCTGTATTAAGATTATTTAGAGGACAGACATACACATTTGAAATTACTAGTCCAGGTAATCCTTTTAGTTTTAAAACAGCTAGAAGTTTAGGCATTGCAGATAGATACGAAACTGCAACACTAAGCGGAAGTGCTGTTACAAACGGAACAATAACTTTTACTATCCCATTAGATGCACCTAGCTTGTTGTACTATCAAAGTGAAAGTGATTTAAATCTTGGCGGAGCAATTGAAATCTACAACATCCTTGAAGACACATTCATTGATGTTGAAAATGAAATCCTTGGAAAAAAACAGTATAAACTAGCTAATGGCATAGAGTTAAGTAACGGAATGAAAATTGCCTTTGGTGGTAATGTTACTCCTGCAACTTATGCATCTGGACAATTTTATGTTGACGGTGTTGGAATTTCTATTAAACTAATTCCTGAGTCAATCTTAGAAATTACAAGTCCTTATACTACTGTAACTGACATTTTATTTGATTCTGATTCGTTTGATACAGAGCCATTTGACAATGCTAGCGGATTTGCAGATAGCTTAGATTATATTGTAATCAGCCGAGCTTCTCGAGATTACAATCCATGGAGTCGATATAATCGTTGGTTCCATAAAGATGTTATAAATGCCAGCGCATTGTTTAACAATTCAATAGCCAGCTTAGATCAAAAATACAGAGCAATTCGTCCAATTATTGAATTCAATGCTGATTTAAAATTATTCAACTATGGTACAACAGCTATAGATGACATTGACCTGATTGATAACTTTACAACTGATGTGTTCTCAACAATTGAAGGTTCATTTGGATATAATATTGACTCAGTAGCTTTACAAACAGGACATAAGATACTGTTTACTGCCGACACTGATATTCTTGTTAAGAATAAAATTTACCAAGTAGAATTTATTGACATACAACATATCAATGGTCTTAAGCAAATTCATTTAGTTGAAATTGAAACACCGTCATTAAATCATGTAGTCTTAGTAAGACAAGGCAAATCTAACCAAGGTCAGAGTTACTGGTATAATGGAACAGCATGGAAGTTAGCACAAAAGAAAACAACTGTAAATCAGCCGCCATTATTTGATATTGTTGATTCTAATAAAATTAGTTTTGGTGATACCAGTGTATATAATGGTTCAACATTTATAGGAACACAAATTTTTTCATACAAAATTGGAACTGGCATTGCCGACTCTAATTTAGGATTTGCATTATCATACAAAAATGTAAGCAACATTGGTGACATTGTTTTTAATTTTAATCTAGCTACAGATATTTTTCAATATAAAAAAACTACTGCGGTTATTGATCAAGGTATAAATGTTGGGTATCTTGTTACACAAGATTATGCTGGTAATGTTGTATACGAAAATGGCTGGAAAAAATCTGTAGTTGATACAGTGCAAGCCGCTATTAGAATATATAAAAATTCTAATAAAACAAATAATTTTAATTTAGATATATTTGATGATATTAGTAATTTAAATGATCTAGTAGTAAGAGTGTTTGTTAACGGCAAGCGACTAGACTGGCCAAATTGGTCAATTGTTGATACTCCTAGTTTTAAACAGATTGTTCTAACAACAGATATTCTGCTGACTGATGTATTGACAATCAAAGCCTATGCAAATCAATCTATTAATGCTAATGGATACTATGAGATTCCGATCAACTTACAAAATAATCCATTAAACAATCAAATAGTTGAATTCACTTTAGGTGAAGTAATTGATCATGTTAATTCTATTGTTGACAATTTAGGAACAATATTTGTTGGATCATTCCCAGGCGAAAGCAATTTACGAGATTTAGGAAACTTATCAGCATTTGGCACTAAGTTTGTTCAACATAGCGGTCCAGCAAGTCTTTCGTTGTACCATGTTACTTCGCCACAGAATAATATTGTTCACGCATTAGAACTTGCAAGAGATGAATATAATAACTATAAACGAAATTTAATTGCAGTTGCTGAATCTCTTGGTGTTGAAGCAGATTCAAGAACATTAGTAAATCTTATAATCCAACAGATCAATAAAGATACTCCAACTACACATCCTTATTACTTTAGTGATATGGTGCCATACGGCGCAAGTTTAGCTACAAATTTAAATGTAGTAGATTACAGAATAAAATTATATCCATTAACAAATAGTTTCAATCTAACTGAGCTATCATCTAAAGCAGTAGGCGTTTACTTAAACGGTACACAACTAATACATGGACGTGATTATACATTTGTTGACCAGAATTTTATAAATGTGTCTGCAACATTGGCAAACGGTGATGTAATTACAACATATGAATATGAAAGTACTGATGGGTGTTTCATTCCCGAAACTCCTACTAAGTTAGGATTCTGGCCTAAATATGAACCTAAATTATACTTAGATACTTCGTTTGTAACTCCGCGATGGATGATACAAGGACATGACGGCAGTCAAATATTAGCATATGGTACTTACGGTGCTAATAGCACATCTGATTTCCGTGATGGTATACTTTTAGAATTTGAAAAAAGAATTTTTAATAATATTAAAGTCAATTATGATACTAGTATTTTTGATTTAGCTACAATTATTCCTAGCTACAATAGAACTAATTCGTATAGTGTTGACGAATTTAATCAAGTATTAGCTCCAAATTTTTATAAATGGACTGGTTTAGTAGGAGTAGATTTTACTAAGCCGTTAAGTTACGATCGAAGTAATTCTTTTACATATAACTACACTGGGCATAGCTCCCCTAATGGTAGTAATGTTCCAGGATATTGGAGAGGCATTTACAGATGGATGTTAGATACTGATAGACCTAATTTGTGCCCTTGGGAAATGTTAGGTTTTAGTATTGAGCCAACTTGGTGGACATCATTGTATGGCCTAGCACCTTATACTAGCGACAACTTGCCTATGTGGCAAGACATTAATGATGGCATGGTTAGAGAACCAGGAGTACCTCCAGTTTATCTACCGCAGTATGCTAAACCATTTTTAATGCAACATATCCCAGTTGACGAATCTGGAAATATTGTTAGTCCTGCAATATCTGGACTAGCATCGGGAATCTTTACAGTATCAACTGACAATAATTTTGTATTTGGCGATGTTAGCCCTGTAGAAGCCGCTTGGCGCCGCAGTAGTTATTATCCATTTAGTGTATTAGTTGCATCAATGCTATTAACACCATCTCAAACATTCGGAGTGTTACTAGATAGATCCCGTATTGTTCGTAACCTAGCTGGACAATTAATAAACGCAGACACAGGTTTAAGAATCCGTCCTGCTGATGTTGTGTTACCGAGCATTTATTCTAGTAGTACTCGAGTACAGACTGCTGGAATTATAAATTATATAATTGATTATATTTTACATTTTACTTTTAGTAATAATATCAAATCGTATAATACATATCAAACTGAATTGACTACAATGGTTCCGCGATTGTCATATCGTGTAGGATCATTCACTAACAAAGATCAATTTAATCTATTACTAGATTCTAAAACTCCGCTGTCAGCTGGAAGTGTATTTGTGCCAACTGAAGATTATAATATTGTTTTAAACACTTCTAGCACAGTTCGCAAGATTACATATAGTGGTGTAATTATTACAAAATTAAGCACCGGGTATCAAGTGAAGGGTTACAGTATTACTCAACCTTATTTTAAGTACTACAACTATACAAAAACTGGTGCAAAAATTAATGTTGGCGGAATATCAGAAACATATGTTAGCTGGACACCTTTTCAACAATACGGTGCTGGGTCAGTTGTAAAATATAATAATGCTTATTATCGTGTTCAAACAACACACACAGCAACTGATACTTTTATTCAATCGTATTATCAAGTATTACCAGATATTCCAATCATTGGCGGTGCCAACGCTGCCTTGAGAAGCGAGTGGGACCGTACAACTTCAGTAGTTGTTCCTTATGGTACACTATTTTTATCTGTACAAGATGTTGTAGATTTCTTACTAGGTTACGGTGAATGGTTAAAAGATCAAGGGTTCATATTTGACGATTATAATAAGAACCTAGGAACAGTTACCAATTGGGAATCTAGTTCAAAAGAATTTTTATTCTGGACCACACAAAACTGGAGCGCAAGCACGTCTAAGTGGCAAGATTGGACACCAAATATTAATGTGCCATATGGTAATATAGTTCGATATAACGGTGATTATTATAGTGCAGTAGTTAATATTCCTGCTTCTTCGATATTTGATACTACATTGTATAACAAATTAGACGGGCTAAGTGACATTGGCAGTTCAGTAATTAGTTTGAGCCCAGCCGCATCTAAATTAACATTTAATGCACCGTTAACTGTAGTTCAAGATATTAATGATCAATTTAATAACTATGAAATTTTTAAAGTAGACGGGACTCCGTTAAGTTCAATATTTTTAGATAGTTATAGAGAAAACAATTTAGTAAGTTACAATACTAAAACAACAGACGGGATATATTGTGCTAGCTTTTATCTAGTTCAAATAGAACATTTAGTTATTCTAAATAATACTACTATTTTTAATGATACAATATATAATCCTGAAACTGGTTACAGACAAGAACGAATTAAACTTTCTGGATACATCACCTCTGGCTGGTATGGCGGTTTAGATATTCCTGGATTTATCTATGACCAGGCAATAATACAAGAATGGGAGCCATGGAAGGACTATGCACTAGGTGACACAGTTAGCCATCAAAGTTTTTATTACAGTGCATTATCTTTTGTAGCTGGATCATTAACTTTTAATGCAGGCGATTGGGTAAAACTTACTGAAAAACCAACTCCTCGACTATTACCTAACTGGACAAATATAGCAACTCAGTTTACTGATTTCTATAGTTTAGATGACGATAATTTTGATACCTCACAACAAAAAGTAGCTCAACATCTAATCGGCTATCAAAAGAGACAATACTTAGATAATATTATTCAAGATGATGTTAGTGAATATAAATTTTATCAAGGTATGATTCGTGAAAAAGGAACACAAAATGTTCTTAATAAATTATTTGACGTATTAAGTTCCAAAAATAAAGAAAGTTTAGTGTTCTATGAAGAGTGGGCGTTACGAGTTGGGCAATACGGTGCTAGTAATTCTTTTGAAAATATAGAATTTGTACTAGATGAAAAATTATTTAGAAATAATCCTCAAGGATATTTGCTATTACCTCAACACGACTCGACATTAAATGTCTTTATCAATCAACAAACACCTAATGATGTATATTTAAAACCATTAGGATACAACTCTCAACCCTGGCCGGTACTATCTAAATATAATCCTTATTTGCGAGATGCAGGTTATGTTGACACGGCTGATGTATTTTTAACTTTAAAATCGTTGTCTGATATTACTTCTCAAGACATTACAAAATTTAATAACGGTGCATACGTCTGGGTTACATTTGAAAAAAATAATTGGAATGTTTATAGATATACTGATATCAATATGGTTGTTCAATCAGTTTCTTATAATGCTACTACAAAAATTCTAACAATTACTACACAAAATTTAGTTAATTTGCAAGCTGGATCATATGTAGGATTAGCACAAGTGGCATTACTACAAGGTTTTTATCAGATACAATCAGTTACATTGAATTCGTTTACAATATCTGCAACCATTACTGGGTTTCCTGGCCAGTTTACACAGTCAGCTAACTTAGTAGTATATGCATTGGTGTCACAACGTGCAAGTTCAATAGATGCAATAGATTCAATATTACCTAAAGTAATTAACGACAATGAGCTAATATGGACTGATAAAAATGCCGATAATAAGTGGGCTGTCTGGAAATACAATCCTATATATACGCAGTCTTTTATTAATAACTACGATCCTCAAAATAATCTAGAATATGGATTAACTGTTGCTATGAATAAAGCAGGTAATATATCTGCGGTTGGAACAGCAATTGGCGAAGTTATTACGTATGATAAGGCGTCTGTTGCAACTCCTTGGATACAACGACAAGCAATTCAGCCTCCGTTTATTGCTCATAACAATTTAAATTTAATTAGTAATATTGCTAGAGTAATTGCGTTCTCACCTGATGGATCATACATGGCAACTGGCAGTCCGCTTGCTGGGTATGCTTCTCACAATTTTGTCGGAGTATGGGCAACTGGTACAGTATATGGTACTGGTTTAATTGTTTCTATAGATCCGCTGTCCGACGGAAATATACAATACTATCAAGCAATTTCTACAACATCTGATAATCCTATTGGAAGCGTTAATTGGGAAAGAATTCCTTATATTCCAGTATCTCAAACAGGTAGTTGGAGCAAATACGACTCTTATCCATTAAACACTTTAGTTACCTATAACGATGTGTTGTATCAAGCAATACAACAAACTTACGGACAAACTACAATAACAATTACAGCAATCAACGGATTGACTGGAGAATTAACTACTACATCTACAGCTAACCTACAAGTTGGACGTCGATTAACCTTTGCAGTCGGCACAACATTTGGCGGAATAATTCCAACACAGGCATATTATGTCTTGCGTATATCTGGCAGCACCACATTTACAATTACAGATACTTACAATGGCAATAATTTTGCGTTGTTAACAACATCTACAGGTACAATGACTGCTACACAGGTAGCACCAACTCCTCCATCATCTGGTTCAGCATCATGGTCTACAGTTAGCCCTCAAGTTGGCCCTGCACAGCACGGAGTAGTTTCTTTATATTCTAAAGATACAAATAATATCTACACACTAGTTGACACAATTATTAGCCCAGAGATTTCAGCAAATGAACAATTTGGATCAACAATTACCTTTGGAACTAATAATTTGTTCATCGGTGCAATTGGAAATAATAACAATACTGGTGCAGTTTATGGTTTGGTCTATACAGAATTTTTAGAAGCTACAACTGGATATAATCCAGTCGGAAGTGGCATCAGTACAATTGTTGTAAGTTCAACCGTTGGTATCAGACCTGGAATGTATGTACAAGGTATTGGCTTCACAGGTAATCAACAAGTTGAAGCAGTTCTTAATACAACAACATTAGTTTTAACAGGTAGTCCTAATTCTGAGCCAAGTGGCGCATTGAACTTTATTTCGATAGGCTGGCGATATCAGCCGGTGCTACCGATAACTGGCACAGTTGCCGGTAGTAACTTTGGAAGTAGTATTACCATTAGTGATAATAATGCTGTATTAGTAATAGCTGCCGCAGGTGGAACAGTTGCTGGAACAGTAACAGTACTATTCAATTCTCTTAACGGACAAGCTGGCACACAGCAACTAATCAGCGGTTCTAATGTAGACTTTGGAATAAGTGTTGATCTGTCCGATGATGGTACTTATCTAATTATATCAGACGACAGTGCTAGTGCTCCGTTAGTTCCACAACTTGGTAACGTTTACATTTATAAATTTAATGGAACAAATTATGGTTCAACTCCGTATCAAACATTAGTAGATCACCAACCTGAAACAAATGGTCGATTTGGAAATAAAGTTGCATTTATGAATAATTATAAGACTATAGTAGTTTATAGTCTGTATGGCGACACTGAAACGTTTATGACATTTAATACAAATGGTGTTACTACGTTTGATAAAAATTCAACAACGTTTTCAACTAAAAATATTAACAGTGGTAGAATTGATATCTATGATAATTACTCTACTAAGTGGGTGTTTAGCGAAAGTTTAACTACAACGAATCAAGCGTTAGATGGATACGGTGCTGGATTTGCAGTCGGAGACAACCATGTATTTGTTAGCGCACCTAATGCATTAGATTATGATAATCAAGGAACATCGTATGTTTCTGGTAGAGTGTACTATTACGGTAAAATGCCAAATGAGTATTCTTGGCAGACTTATAAACAAGAAATTTTAAAACCTGATGTTAGTAAAGTTAAAAAGGCTTTCTTGTATAATAGAAGCACTAATCAGCTGATAACATACCTAGATGTAGTCGATCAAGCCCAAGGAAAAATTCCAGGGCCTGCTGATGAAGAAATCAAATTTAAAACATTCTACGATCCAGCAGTGTATACTGTCGGCGATGCCACGGTCAACGTAGACACAAGCTCAGCTTGGTCAAAAGATCAAGTAGGCATGTTGTGGTGGGATTTAAGAACCGCTAAATTTATTGACAGTTATTCAGATGATGTAGTTTATAGAAATTCTACATGGAATTCTTTAGTAGTTGGATCAACAATTGATATTTATGAGTGGGTACAAACTCCTCTCCTACCTTCAGCTTGGGATAAAATAGCTGATACCGGACCTGGAGTAGCTGCCGGAGTTAGTGGAAAATCGTTGTACGGCGATAATTCTTATTCTACTAGACAAGTATATGATAATGTAAGTAAAAAATTTAAAATTACATATTTCTATTGGGTAAAGAACAAAAAAATAACGCCAAATGTTTCAGGCAGAAACATGTCTGCATCAAATGTTGCTACATTAATTGGCAATCCAAGAGGCCAAGGTTACACATTCCTAGCATTAACGGGACTAAATTCTTTTAGTTTGATTAATGCTAAACAGTATCTTAGTGATGTCAACGTAGTATTAAGTGTAGAGTATTGGCTAGTTGATAAAATTGATCAAAACATTCATAATCAATGGAAAATGATTAGCAATGACCCAGCTGTTAATATTCCTAGTGTTATTGAAAAGAAATTGTTTGACAGTCTATGCGGGCGTGATACTGCTGGCAGATTAGTTCCTGATCCTGCACTACCAATTAAATTAAAATATGGTATTGAAAACAGACCACGCCAGGGCATGTTTGTTAATCGATTTGAAGCTCTTAAACAGTATATTGAATATGCTAACAACATCATGATAGCTCAACAAATTGTTAGCAATTGTGATATTAGTAGCTTGCAATCATTTGATCCTGAACCAAATATTAATACTGGTCTGTATGACGTTGTATTTGATACAGATGCTGAATTAAGATTTGCAAATGTTGTAACTTATTCAAGAGCATCGGCTGTTCCTGTGATTGTAGATGGAAAAATTGTCGGTGTGACAATTACCACTCCCGGTAAAGGCTATTTAATTGCTCCTTATATTTCAATAGTTGGAACGGGTAGCGGTGCAATAGTTAAAGCAACAATTAACACCTTAGGAGAAATAACTGGAGCAACTGTTATTAATAGTGGTTCTGGATATAGTGATTCTACAAGTTGTTTAATTAGAGATTACTCGGCACTAGTACATAGCGATAGTCAAGCAACTGGTAATTGGAGTATATATTCATATGACGGAATTAATCAAGTATGGTCACGTATCATAACACAGGCATATGATGTTAGAAATTTTTGGAGTTACGCTGATTGGTTTGCAACTGGATACACACAGTTTACCGCAGTAGATCATTCTGTTGCAACTCTTGCAGAATTAAACAATATAACTGTTCTAGTTGGAGAAGTTGTTAAAGTTCGAACAACAAATTCTGGAGGTTGGGAATTACTAACAAAGTATGCTAACTCAACATCAGTTGACTGGACTTTATCATATAGTGTTGTTGGAATACAAAACGGAACTATACAATTTAATTCTACATTATATGAGTTTGTAGATACTAGTATTGGTTATGATGGCTCTACGTTTGACGGTGAATCTTTTGATACAGTAGCGGCAGTTGAGTTGCGTGTAATTTTAAATGCTATTAAAAATAATATTTTCATTAACACACTAAAACAAGAATATTTAAATTTATTTTTTACTGCTGTAAGATATGCACATAGTGAACAATCTTACATTGATTGGATTTTTAAAACTAGTTTTGTAAGAGCTGAACACAATGTAGGGGCATTAAGCCAACCTGTAACATACATACCAGAAAATTTAAGTAACTTTGAAGATTATATTGCAGAAGTTAAACCATATAGAACAAAAATTAGAGAATATATCAGTAACTATGAAAATTTAGATACTGGACAATTAGCTGTTACTGATTTTGATTTACAACCAGTATATGAAAATGGTCAAGTTTCCTTAATTAATACCTATGTAGCCAACGGATCAATACAAGCGTCTGATCCAGCAATTCAAACATATCCTTGGAAATTCTGGTTAGATAACGCAGGATATGTTGTAACTGAATTAAAAATAGTTTCAGGCGGCAGTGGATATGTGACTCAGCCTACAGTTGTTATAACAAGCGATAGTGGTTCTGGTGCAACGGCTACTGCCTTGTATACTAACGGTGTTGTAAACAGAATTATATTGTTAACTCCTGGTTCTGGTTACTTGTCAGCACCTACAGTAACAATTAAAGGTGGTATTACTGCCACTGGTACTCCAGCAGTAGCGGTTGCTATAATTGGGGATAGCCCAGTAAGATCAACTTTGATTAAAGTAAAATTTGATAGACTGACACAAACATACTATATTAATCAATTAGAAAATACTGAAACATTTACCGGTTCGGGTTCTAAAGTGCAATATAAACTACAATGGGCACCTGATATTCGAATTGGAAAATCTAGTGTAACTGTAAACGGCACACCAGTGCTCCGTGAATTATACAAACTTACTACAGTAACATCTACGGCTAAGGGATATACTAGTTATTCAGGATCTATAACATTCACTAGTCCTCCTCCAGTTGGTGCAGAAATAATAGTTAACTATATTAAAAATTGGGACTTGCTAACTTCAGCAGATCGTATTCAATACTACTATAATACTTCTTCAGGAAACTTAGGAAAAGATCTTGCTCAGTTAATGACAGGTATTGATTACGGCGGAGTAATTGTCACAGGTTTAGGGTTTGACATTAGTTCAGGATGGGACGCACTTCCTTATTATTCAGATAAGTGGGATAGTGTTGACCCTCTATTTGATGATTATATTGTAACAGCATCAACCAATCAACGTGTATTTACATTACCATATACTCCTACAGCTGGAACACAGATAAATGTGTACCATCTACAGAGTAATGTAGATTCGTATGTGTCTGACGGTGTTAAATTATCATATGCGTATAATGTTCTTTCTGAGTTACCAGTAGTAACAGTTGTTCGTACAGTAGTTAGCGCAACACACTCTTTAACAGTAAATAGCGCAGGATTAACTACACTTACTATTGCAAGTACAGATGGATTAAAAATAGGTGACGTTGTTACATGTAATTCAACAGCATCATTTAGTTATAATACAACAATTACAGCAATTCCGTCATCAACTACAGTTAGCCTGAGTCAAATTATTTTTGTTGATGTTCCTACCGGCAGTTCAATAGTGTTTACTAGAACACTAGTACCAGCGGTTGATGTTACTATTAATAAAAATGGTTCAATAATATTAGTTACTGCGGTAACTGCTGGCAGCGTTATAAACATAACTGGAATTTTATCTCCAGTTAGAATTGACGATCCGCAATACGGTACTGCACAGCAAACAAATTTTAACGCTGTGATGTATACTCCTATAGCAGGTAGTCCTGGCCAGACAATCACTCCATTAGATGGAGGTGGTGCTACAATTACAGGATCACCTACAGTTGATGATGCAGGTCAAGCATCGACAGTATATGGACAATCTGATTCAACAATTGACGGAGAAATTATTAATAATGTTATCACTAACGTTGTTGAACTACCTCCAGAATTTGTAGTGTCTTCTGGAGATAGATTTATTTTCCGTAAGAGCACTAGCGACGGATCAGTAACTCCTCAGAATGTTGATTATGATACTGCTATTACAGGCGGTGATCTTGCTTATTCTACAGCAACTGGCTTTGCGGCTGACGATATTATTATGGATGGTGATGGATTAGTAACTCCTACATCTAGTCCAGCGCCTGAAGAAGTAGTTCCAGGACAAGTTGTTGATACTCTTGCAATTAAAGTATACGATCAAAATAGTTCAGGTAGCGCAAACTTTAAAGTGGATAGATATTTTAGCGATGGTATAACATCATCGTACGCAATCTCTCAACAACCTAATAGTTCGCAAGCAGTAATAGTAAAATTAGGAAATGTAATCGAAACTCAGATCGATAATTATACTATTGATTATCGTAATAAACTAGTTATTTTTAATACTGTGCCTGCGGCAGGTCAAGAAATTGGAATATTCAGCATTGGTTTTAATGGCAGTAATATTTTAGATATTGACTATTTTGTCGGTGATGGCATAACACAAGAGTTTATTACTCGAGCAACTTGGCTTGATTCTATTACTACTCTAGTATATGTTGATGGTGTAGTTACAAATGCAGATTTATTTAAAACAGATTCTAGTTATTCGTTAGTTGATGCAGTTGGCATACGATTTGTTAAACCGCCGGTAACTGGTGCGTTAATAAATTTTGTTATTGTTAGTGGGAATCAACAAACTTTTGCAATTACAAAGACAGAGCGTATAACCCCAAATGGTAGTTTAACATCATTTGTGTTAGCAAATCCAATTGGCACTAGTATTCCAACCGAATCTAATATTATTGTAAGAGTAGGATCAAATATACTTCGAGCTCCTACTAACAGCTATTTTACTATTGGTAATAATAGATTAAACTATACAATTGACCCAACTAAGTTTAGACCATATGTACTTGCAATTACAAATATTCAAGTTATTGCAAATGGCGTAGAACTAATTCTTGGAAAAGATTATATTGTTGATATTAGTGGAATTACAATTAAACTGAGCAAACCAGCATACAAAACTTACACAGGAACACAGCTAGTTGTAAGCGTTAATGCAGGCGCAGATTATTCATACACTCCATCAAATAATACAATTACATTTAATACAGCTCCAGCAATAAACAGCGTGGTTGAAATTATTAGTAGTTACCAACACAATATTTTAGATATTGAACGTACTACCACTACTGTTACTTCAGACCTAAGTTTAACTCCAGATACTTTAGAATTCTATACATACAATGCAATCAGCAATGGTCGAATAGTATTAGATAGACCAGTGATTGATGAAAATTATGTCTGGGTTATACAAAATAATACATTGTTAATCCCAAGTTTTGACTATAAGGTTAATGATGATAGAAATAGTATTCAGTTAGCACATGCACCAGCGGCTAACGATAATATTTCAGTAATGCTGTTCAGTAGTAACGTGTTAACGGCTAGTATCTCTTATATGCAATTTAAAGATATGCTAAATCGCGTAATATATAAACGACTAAGTCTTAACAAGCAAACTATCTTAGTTAATGATTTGCTATGGAATGATACTATTATTACTGTTAAGGATGCAAGTAATTTTGATGTTCCTAATCCTTCTCAAAATAAACCAGGCATTATTGAAATACGAGGTGAACGAATTGAATATTTTGCCCTTAACGGTAATGTATTAAGCAGACTACGTAGAGGTACACTAGGAACTGGCACCCCACCGTTACATATTGCTGGATCAATTGTTCAAGATATCGGCGGATCTGAAACAATTCCATACACTGATACAACAACAGTTGAACAGATTTTATCAGACGGCACTAATATAGTTAATTTACAAATTACACCAATGGCTGAAGTTATTGCATCTGGAAAAGCATATACTACTACTGCTAATTGGAACTATGCATCAGGCTATGAATCTTCAATCCCAGCAGGATATTTGCAAGCAGACGACATTGAAGTGTTTGTAGGCGGGTATGACACTAGTTTAACATGGACTAGCGGAGTACTATATCCTGTAGGTGTTGTAGTAAATGTAAACACCTATACTTACAGATGTATCACAGCACATACTAGTAGTGATAAATTCAGTACAGACAGCAGTAACTGGCAGTTCTTTATTGGTAATATTCGCTTAAAGAAATCGCCGTATAAAGTTCATAATGTTAATGTTGCACCTTATAGTCCAGAAGGTGATGTACAACTAGATGCAGATTTTGCAGTTAACGGAGTGTCGTCTAGTATACGTCTTACAAATAAATTAGCTGTTGGAACACAAGTAACTGTTGTTAAACGTTCTGGAACAGCATGGGATGGTGCTCTTAACATATTAGATGATAACAATACTATTTCTAGATTCTTAAAAGCTACACCTGGAATATGGTATACAGATTACAATAAATATTTGCAACAACCGACAGCAGTTATTTCAACATTCGATTCAAGTGTTGGCACATTTGATTCAACTACTACAACATTTGACCAAGGAAATTAATAATGGCACAGCAACTTATCAACATAGGATCAGCGGCAAATGATCACACAGGCGATTCATTCCGAACTGGTGCTCAAAAAATAAATGCTAATTTTACAGAACTTTATAGCAGTACTGTTATACCGGCTCAAACCGGAAATAGTGGTTTATTTTTAAGTACTGATGGTACAACATTATCTTGGCAAACTCCAGTAATTAACAATGTTGTATTAACAACTAACTCTTATGCAGACCCTTCTTGGATTACTAGTTTAAGTTATGCTAAAATTAATGGAGCGCCAACGCCTTACACCTTGCCAACAGCTAGTACTAGTGTTATCGGCGGAGTCAAGGTAGACGGTACTAGTATAACAATTAGTGGAACCGGAGTAATTAGTTCTCCTCCCCAAATAGTGCCGACTGCAACTACTAGTACATTAGGTGTAGTAAAAGTTGATGGAACAACAATAACTCTAAACGGCAGTAGTCAACTAGTAGCCACACAAACTACTATAGCTAGAACTACAGCATCTGGAACAACTCAATCAATTGCTGCCAGCGCATTTGACATCATTACAATTACTGGATTTAAAAGTTATGCACTTTTAAGTATAACTGTTAGTTCAGCGGCCTGGGTAAGCGTGTATACTTCTGTGGCAACACAGGTAGCAGATGTATCTAGGTCAAAAACAACTGATCCAACACCCGGTAGCGGAGTAATTGCTGAAGTTATTACAACTTCTGCAGGTACACAAAAATTTACCCCAATGATTTTTGGGTTCAATGACGAAACTGTTCCTAATAACAATATACAATTAAAAGTATACAATAACGGCGGTTCAGCCGCGGCAATTACAGTTACTCTTAACTTAATTAAATTAGAAAGTTAACAACATTAAACTAGCACATTATGAACACGGATAAATACAAGATAAAGAGAGACCATTATGCAGAGTAAAGACGTAACTGGAATACATATAGAAGGGCATATTAAGATTCATGACCCTGAATCCAAAGAAATTTATGTTAATAAACGTAATGCAATTCATTACGAGAACATTAGTATTGCCCTAGCAGAAAGTATGGCTAACAGTGGTCAGGGATTTGTTTATCAAATGGCGTTTGGTAATGGCGGAACAGCCATTGATCCAACTGGAATTATTACATATCTAACCCCAAACAGTTCAGGTAGCAATGCTAGTTTATATAATCAAACATATTCTAAAATTGTCGATGGTAATTCTAGCAACAATGTAGATCCTACACGTAATTTTATTGAAACTCGTCATGTAACTGGTACAAATTATACTGATTTATTTGTAACCTGCTTGTTAGATTACGGCGAGCCCGGCGGACAAAGTGCATTTGATACAACTACAAATGCAAATAATTCTTTTGTATTCGATGAGTTAGGCTTGCAAAGCTATAGTTCAACCGGTCAAAGTTTATTGTTAACGCATGTAATTTTTCACCCTGTGCAAAAAAGTTTAAATCGATTAATTCAAATTGACTATACTGTGCGTATTCAAAGTCTAACCGGTTTGGTAGGAGTTTAATAAATGACGTACCAAGTAACTTATTCTGAACCAAACAATCCTGCTAAAGCACCAATCATAGTTGCAGATCAAACGCTTAACACACAAACTAGTATCACATTTGTTGGTAAGAACTATGCCGGCTACGGTGCAGTTCTTGCAACTGACATGTTACACATGTTAGAAAATTTTGCTAATGCCACAGCTCCTGCAAATCCAGTTCAAGGTCAACTATGGTATGACACCGCTGGCGGTATTAACACACTTAAAGTATACGATGGTACAACTTGGGGAGCCGCAGGCTCGTTAAAAAAATCAGCATCTGCTCCTGATGTTGCTAATAGTACAGTTGGAGATTTATGGTCTGATACTGCAAATAATCAATTGTATTTGTTTTCGGGATCAAATTGGATTTTAGTTGGTCCTCAATTTAGCGCAGGCACATTAACTGGTCCAATCGTTGATGAAATTGTTGATACAAATAATATAACGTATCCAGTCATTTCTCTATATGCTAACAATTATAGAATTGCAATAATTAGTAAAGATACTTTTATACCTAAAGCATATATTGCTGGATTTTCTAGTATCAATCAAGGTATTAATTTAAGTACAACTGATTCTACAAACACTGCATCGTTATCTAGAATTTGGGGAACTGCAAGCTCTGCAGATGCATTGCTAGTTAATAACACAGCAATACCAGCTTCTAGTTTCTTACGTAACGATCAAGTTAGCTTAACAAACAACGCTATTAATATTAAATCTGATGCCGGCATTAGTCTAGGGCAAAGTTTAAATTTCAATATTGGTGTTAATGGTAATTCAACAGTATTCTATTCTAAAAGTAGTTCAAACAGTATTGACTTTAATTTAAATAGTTCAATTCTAGTACATTTATCGCCGTTAGGCAAAGTTGGTATTGGCCCAAATAATGTTACTCCTGCATCTGCGCTTGATGTACTTGGTACAATAACAACTAGTGCTGGATTGACTGACACTGGAACATTAGATCTTACCGATACTAACGGTCCAAGTATACAAACTCTTGGCGGGTTACAAGTTGCTAAGAAAACATCTCTTGGAGATGATACTACTATTAATGGGCAATTATATTTAAATTGGATTGACTCTAGTTCAAATCCAATAACTGGTGCTGCCTTACTACCATCAACTACTGCAATTTACGACATTGGGTCAGCAAACGCAACATTTAGAAATATCTACGCACAATCATTCGTTGGCAATTTTAACGGAGTATTCACAGGGCAACTTACAGGTAGTATCACCGGAGCTGCCGCAAAGCTACAAAGCCCGACAAACTTTAGATTAACTGGTGACGTTTCTGCTCCTGATGTAAGTTTTGATGGACAGACAACTAGCGGTGTTGCGTTGTTTAACACAACAATCAGCTCAGGAATTATTACATCTAAGGCAGCCGCTGACGATTCAGCACCGACTGATCAGTTGTTAGTTTATAGAGCAGGTACTGGCTTATTAAGTATGACTAAACAAACACTGTTTAATCATGTTGCTACAATGCCAGTAGGCGCTTTGATGCCGTTTGCAGGAACAACAGTTCCGCCTGGATATCTATTATGTGACGGCAGTGAAGTAAAAGTTTCAGATTATACTGCATTATTTCAAGTTATTGGTTATGTATATAAGCCAACTCAACTTTTACAAGGGTTAGGAACATTTGCGTTACCTGATATGCGTGGAAGATTCCCACTAGGTCGTGATAATATGGATAACGGTGTCACTGTTCCTAGTAAAGACGGGTCCGGCACACAGATTCAAACTGGTGGTGGCTCAGCAAACAGAGTAACTGATATTACAGCAGATACTATAGGAACTGGTAGCGGTAGTCAAACACAAACACTAACAATTAATAATCTTCCAGATCACTTTCATAATCTAAGTAGCGGAAATGCTCAATACTATGCGGCAGGTTTGCCTGGTGCAGGTCCTGATCCTAATGCTGTTCCCGGTCTAGGATTACCAACTACAAGTAGTGGATCAGGATTTCCTAGTAGTGGATCAGTTACTGCAAACACCTTAGGGCAAGGATTTTTAACAATGAATCCATATGCAACAATCAATTACATAATTTACACTGGTGCATTATAATGAGTTATACAATATTAAAAACAGACGGCACAACGTTAACTCAATTAGTCGATGGTACAATTGATCAAACAACAACTGACTTAACTTTAATAGCAAAAAATTCTACCGGCTATGGAGTATTTGTTAATGACAATTTTGTACATCTACTAGAAAATTTTGCCAACACTAGTCAACCAAATTATCCTATTACTGGACAACTTTGGTTTGATACTAACGACAATCGATTAAAAATATACGATGGCGTACAGTTTAAAATTACTGGCGGTACAACAGTATCACCTTCGGCTCCTAGTAGTTTAACTACTGGCGATATTTGGTTAGATAGTTTCCGTCAGCAAATGTATTTTAATGACGGCAATTCGACTAAACTAGCAGGTCCTATCTATACAGATGCACAGGGACAAACTGGTTTTATTGTTGAAGATATTGTAGACACTAATAAAGTAAGCCATACTATATGTTTCATGTATGTTGCTAGAACATTAATTGGTATTTTTAGTAAAGATAGTTTTACACCGCTTGAAGCAATTGCTGGATTTTCTGGATCAATTACTTCTGGATTTAATGTTGGTAGTAATCCTGGAATAACATTTAATGTACCAGTTAGCTCTGCAACTGCTTTAATCGCCAATGACGGAACATTATTGCTTGCTTCAAACTTTGTAACTACGGTTGGTGATTCATCAACAACTGGATCAATAACAATACAGAATAGCACACCATTAGTATTAGGCACAGCATCTAGTACTGAAATTAATGTTAACTATCAACTATTTGAAATAAAATCAAACTCTACAAACCAGAATTTTTCATTAAACATGTTAAATTCATCAAGCCAGACTTCGGCGTTATATGTTAACGCATCTGGTCAGTATGTTGGTATATACACAACTGCTCCTACAGCAACTTTAGATGTAAACGGCAATGCACGAATCCGTGGAAATTTAACAATTGAAGGGTCAACTACTACTATTAATTCTGCAACAATTAATGTTAGTGATAAAACTATTATTTTAGCTAAAACAGTAAGCCCTTCAAATACTACTGCAAACGGCGGCGGCTTACAGATTGCAGCCGGAACAGATGTTGATAAAACATTCTTTTGGTATTCTGCTAATACTGCTTGGACTAGTTCGGAAAATATTAGTTTAGCATCGGGCAAAACTTACAAGATTAATGGTGTAGATGTAATAACTGCAAACTCTCTAGGTACTGCAATTACTAGTGCCCCAGGGTTGACTAGTATCGGAACACAAACAACATTCCAGGCTGGATACATATCCCTAAGCGGGTCAACAATTTCATATGTAAATGCTTCAGTATCAAATGCTAATTTAACATTGGCACCAAAAGGAACTGGATCAGTTGACATTAATAGTGCTAAATTAACTAGTGTTGCAACTCCTACAGCTAGCACAGATGGTGCAAACAAGGGCTATGTTGACACCTCAATACAAAGCGCCCCTCTTGCAATATCATTGACTACTACAGGATTTACTAATTTACAAATAGCTTCGGGAATTTTACCAAAGATTTTCCCAGCAGGTGAGCATCAATATGGTACTATAATTAGAGCAGTGTGTATAGATACTGGCTCTACGCAGAGTGTTAATGCAGGATCGTTTGTTACAGGCGCATTATATACAATTGCAACAGCTGGGACTACGAATTTCACAGCAATCGGAGCCGGAAATAACAATATTGGAACAGTATTCATAGCTTCAGGGCCGGGCGCCGGAACTGGAACGGCGAATCCGTATATACGCCAGTTCCAGCTACTATTAGGAACTTGGACTTATCAGTCATATTCTTAAACCAAAACTAGCATAAATACTACGAATAAGGAACGAGCCAGATGTCATATACAATAACAAGATATAACGGTAATCAAATTGCTGTTATTGCCGACGGCACCATAGATGCCACTCTTGATCTGAAATTAATCGGCAAAAATTATGCTGGATACGGATCAATCCAGAATGAAAATTTTGTATATCTATTAGAAAATTTTGCTAATACTACACAACCACCTAAACCATTGCCTGGGCAAATATGGTTTGACACTGGCCACAGCAAATTAAAGTTTTATGACGGTACAAAATTCCGTACAACAGGTGGTGCTGAGATTGGCGGAACCGCTCCAACTGGACTAACCCAGGGCGATTTCTGGTACGATACAATTAATAATCAGTTATATGCATGGAATGGCACTACATTTACCCTTATTGGACCACAAGGTGTAGCGGGTGCTGGCACAACGCAGATGCGTTCTATAAGTTTAAAAGATAGTTTTGGAGTATCTCATCCAGTTATTCAAGGTGTTGATAACGGACAAGTCATATTTACAATCAGTGCAGACAGTGATTTTATATTAGATAATACTCAAAATGCAATTACCGGGTTTACAACAATCCATCAAGGTATTACATTAGTATATACTAACAACAATGCGGCTCCTGGAGTTACTAGCAGTGCTCATAGATTCTACGGAACTGCTACAAACGCTGATCAATTAGGCGGATTGCCAGTTAGTGCGTTTGTACAAGCAGGAAGTGCGGCATTTAGCACACAGGTTAACTTTGCAGACGTTGGATATACAGTTGGTAATCCTGTTGCTAGACTAGTAGTTTTTAATGCATCAGCAACAACACCAACTATTAGAAACCAATCAAACAATACTATTGTATTCCAGACTACTGTATCAGCTGTAACTAAGACACCATTACAATTAGTAGGTACTGATTTATTACCAGGTACAACATTAACTAATAACATGGGAAGTCCATCTTTACAGTGGAATCAAATTTATGCTAGTTATGTTAACAGTACAGCCGCACAGGCAGATGCACTGAATGTAGGTGGAACATATAGAACAGCTAGTATTGCTTCAAGCCCGAATACTGTTGTTGCTCGTGATGGCAGTTCAAATATTGCCGCTAATATATTCCAAGGTATTGCATCAAGTGCTAACTACGCTGACTTGGCAGAAAAATATTTAACTGATGTTGAATTAGAACCAGGTACTGTAGTAACAGTTGGCGGTTCAGCAGAAGTTACAACTGCTACATTTGGATCTCGAGCAATTGGTGTTATATCTACAAATCCTGCTTATATGATGAACAGCGAATTAGTAGGTGGCACATATGTTGCACTTAAAGGACGTGTGCCTTGTAAAGTAATTGGACCAATTTCTAAAGGTGATCGACTATTACCTTACGGAAAAGGTCGAGCAATAAGTGCCCAGCAAGCAGGCGGAGACGTTTTTGCAATAGCTCTTGAAGATTTTTCTAGCGATATTGGTGCAGAAGGCGTAATTGAAGTTGTAGTACTATAAGGAATAACTAATGTCTGGTCAAAATTCACCAATCCTTGCTACTGATTATAACACTATCCAATCTAAAATTGCTACAGTTTTAGGGCTAGGATCAGGTTCAAGCGGATACGGGCAACCGGTTACTAGTATCCAAGTGTCACAAGGCACACCAATTTTAGTATCGCAATGGACTGCACTACGTAATGATTTGTTAAAAGCACGTAATCACCAAACAACTACTGATCAAAGCGGTCAACTTACTGTTATTACTAACACTACAACTATTAAAGAATCTGACAGAGCCGCATACAATGCTATGGCAGATCTAGTAACAGTTAATCAATTAGTCACTCCCCCAAGCGGACAAGGTACACTAGCTGATGCTGGAACAAGTAGTAGAACAACTCCGTGGAATGGCACAATTAGTCACGTGGTAACTGCAACTTTCCCTAACTATGATGCCGCAAGAGCATTTTTTAATACTGGAAGTAACTTTCAATTTTCCGGCAGCCAGAGTGGCGGCTCCAATACTTCTATTGGTAGTAAAAATGATTCATGGAATAAAATGTTGTCCAACATGGGGACTGTAACCTTTAACTACAACAGTACTGTAGATACAGGAACAACAGTAGGAACAGCCGCAAACAATATTGGATACTATCAATTGACTACAACAAATCAATTGATTTTTACAAAGAATACTGAAAATAGTACATATAGTCCAAATCAGTATGATATCTACGCTAAAATAAATGCCGCTGGATCAGTGATAACTTTTACAATTCAATTTGCAGATTTATCAGGACAACCAAATGCTCCTTACGGAACAGACGAGAACGTCGATGGTACATTAATTAGCCAAGTACAGGCATATTATGCAACTGGATCAAATGTAGCAGTATCTTTGCCTGCTATATCATACGTTGGTCCGTAATCAGGATCGTCCTTAAACTTTCACTTGACAAGATAATTAACATAGTGTACAATACACTATGGAGTTATCTATGGATGAACGAATCGAAAAAGCCTTTAATGTTGCCAATTACATGGCAACATTGTCTAATCAACGAAAAATTATTTTAGAAGAATTTAATCAAAAGTTATTGTACTATACCAATGGCGCAACATTTTTAATTACATTAGAATTAATCAATTTTACAAAAACAGCAATAGATCTTGGACACACTAGTGATGTGCCTTTTTTAGATGTAAACAATTTGCCTGTTAATATTGTCAATGTTCAAGAGTTTTTTGATACAATTGTTGATCAATATTTTGAAGCGTTAAATGATTATTCATCTAAATTTAATGAAATTAAATCTAAAAGAAAAGTTTCGGACATCGTTGAGTTATGAACGGTGCAGTAATTTTTGCTCAGAATAACAGTAAAATTGACTATATTAAGATGGCAGTTTATTCTGCTTCTAAGATAATAGAGCATCTCAGTATACCAGTATCAGTTATAACTGATGATAAAAAATTCTTGTTAGCACAGTATCCTAATAATCCATTCGATCAAATTATTGAGATACCTAAAGATACTGGCACCCAAGTAAAAAAGTTTAATGATGGTACACTAGCATCAACTATACTAGAATGGAAAAACTTTTCAAGAGGGCAAATTTACAATTTATCTCCTTATGATAAAACTCTAGTAATTGATAGTGATTACATTTTAAATTCTGATATTTTAAAACCTGCATTTAATAATGATCATGATATACAGTTATATAAAAACTCTTTTGATCTAGCAGGATGGAAACGTACTAATGAATTTGATAGAATAACGCAATATAGTATTCCTTTTTATTGGGCTACAGTTTTTGTATTTCAAAAAAACATGATTACTGAATCTTTTTTTAATATTGTTGCATATATAAAATCAAACTGGAATTATTATAGAATGTTGTACGGGATAGAGTCTAGTAATTTTAGAAATGATTTTGCATTTAGCATTGCCATTCATATTATGAACGGTAGTACTACTGGAACATTTGCAACTGAACTTCCTGGAAAAATGATATATGCTTCTGATAAAGATATTCTAGTTAGTGCAGATAAAATAAAAATGAAATTCTTAGTTGAAAAGAAAAATCACCTTGGAGAATATACACTTGTTAAAACTACTGGACTAGATGTACATGTTATGAATAAATCAAGTCTAACAAGATTTATCGACGGGGGTTCTGGTGTCTAAAGGATTTTTAGTATTAGCTCAAAACACAGATACTGTTGATTACATTCAACAAGCATATGCATTGGCATTGTCAATTAAACATAGTCAATTAGAAGTTACAAACATATCAATTGCAACTAATGATCCTGTTCCTAAAAAATATACAAAAGTATTTGATCAAATAATATCTATTCCGTGGACTGACAATACTGACACAAGATTTCGTGCAGAAAATCGATGGAAGCTATTTCATATTAGCCCCTACAATGAAACTATTGTATTAGATACTGACATGTTAATGTTAGGTGATATTAGCGACTGGTGGGAATATTGTAGCAATTTTGATTTGCAATTTTGTTCTAAAATAACAAATTACAAATTAGATCCAGTAGTAGATACTTTCCATAGGAAAGCATTTATTGCAAACAGTTTACCTAGTCCATATTTTGCTCTGCATTATTTTAAAAAAACAGAGTTGGCATTAAACTTTTATAAAACTCTAGAATTTGTTGTAAACAATTGGGAATTATGTTACGGAAAATTTGCTCCTAAAGAATACCAGAATTGGTTAAGCATGGATTTGGCTTCAGCAATAGCAATTGATATGATTGGTATATCTGAACAGGTAATTAGTAAACAAAGTCCGTTAGTATTTGCTCATATGAAAACTCCGTTACAAGGATTAATGCCTGTGCCTAAAAGCTGGCAAGATGTTGTTACTTGCTACTTAAATAATAACGGTGAACTTATCGTTGGCAATATTAAACAAGATAAATTATTTCATTATGTAGAAAAAGATTTTATTGATAAATCTATATTGTCTAAATTGTCGGGGTTAGTATATGGTTCGTAAATACAAAGCACCTGCACTTAAATTTTATTTGCACTATGATAAAGCAACTGGCAGGATTATTTCTGCGTCAAATGAACAACAAACTGAAAATTTTTTAGAAATAAAGTATGACGAATATAATGACTTTATAACTGGAAAAAAGAAATTCTTTGAATATGTAGTTGGTAATATAAAACTTCCTGGTAAGCGGGTATACACTGGTATAATTCCAAAAGCTGACCATAACACAGTGGCTAGAAACAGTGTGTTAGAATGGATTATAGACCCTCCAACAAAGTCAACAGATTTAACGGTAACTTGGGATAATAATCGTTGGGGATTTAATCTATCTGATAAATGCAAAAACTCTATCGGTGACAAGCCTATTGCCAACTTAGTATTCTTTGTCATGCAGGAAAATAATTTTAATTTTTTAATTAGAACAATTATAGTAGATTCTAAACAATTATTAGAACAACCGGTAGTGTACGTACCATTCGACACTAAATTTGAAAGTGATATAGAAAACATCTTAATAGCCTCAAAGGCTGTTTTTGATTCTTATGGATTGACTATAAATGATTAAAATCATAGAACAAGATATTATATTTCTCAGCTACGATGAACCTAACGCTGAGAAGAATTATGCAGACTTATTAACAAAAGCACCTTGGGCTAAACGTGTACACGGAGTTAAAGGTAGTGATGCGGCACATAAAGCATGTGCGGCTCTAAGCGAAACTGAATATTTTGTTACAGTAGATGCTGACAACATTATTGATCCAAAATTTTTAGAAGTTGAAATAGATTTAGACAAACTAAAACTAACTGAAAAAAATGTGTTCAGCTGGTGCGGAAAAGTTCATGTTAACGGATTGATGTACGGCAATGGTGGTTTAAAACTATGGACTCGTGAGTTTGTAAACAATATGCGAACACATGAAAATAGCGATCCTACTGATGTTAAAGGATTAGTTGAGTTTTGTTTTGACGATTTATATATTCAGTTTAATGAAAACTACAGCGAGAGTTTTACTAACTCTACACCATTCCAATCATGGAGAGCAGGATTCCGCGAAGGTGTAAAAATGTGTTTGTTACAAGGAGCCAAAGCATCTCATTTAAAAGATATTTGGTGGCAGAATTATCATCGATTATTAATTTGGTGCAACATAGGATCCGACGTAAAAAACGGATTATGGAGCATGTACGGTGCTAGAGAAGGATGCTACCGTACTATGTGTACTGATTGGGATTATGCCAATGTTCGTGATTTTGATTGGTTAACTAACGAGTGGGAAAATCATTATAGCAAAATTACTGAAGAAATGTTGCCTTATGAGATTATGGGTATAGGTGAAACTTTAAAACATGAGTACGATTTAGAAATGGCTGACTTATCTGCTGACGGCAGTAAATTTTTTAAATCAGTATACAGTAATGTTCCAAGAAATTTAAGAAGACTCTAATGTACGATATTATTTTTATTTCATATAATGAACCAGATGCAGATGATAATTTTGCTAGGTTACAAGAACGGTTTCCTCTAGCAAAGCGTGTGCATGGGGTTAAGGGAATACATCAAGCGCATATAGCGGCAGCTAAAAAATGCTTTACTAAAATGTTTTGGGTAGTTGATGCAGACGCGGTCGTACTAAATTCTTTTAAATTTGATCACGAAGTACCAGCCTGGGAAATGGATGCTGTACATGTCTGGCACAGTATTAATCCTATTAATAGTTTGAGTTATGGATACGGTGGCGTAAAACTATTACCTAAAAAACTAACATTAAAAATGAATGTTAATAATCCAGACATGACTACGAGTATCAGTAAGAAATTTAAAGTAATGAAAGAAGTTAGCAATATTACTGCGTTCAATACTGATGAATTTACCACGTGGCGCTCAGCTTTTCGCGAGTGCGCAAAACTAGCATCTATTCGAGATTCTGAAGCTATTAACCGTTTAGACACTTGGTGCAATATTGGAAATGGTGACTATGCTATGTATGCTATTGCAGGTGCCATTGCAGGCAGAAAATACGGTGAAAAAAATGCTGGCAATATACCAGCATTAAGTAGAATTAACGATTTTAAATGGTTAGCTGATCAATTCAGTAGTCATCGGAAAGATATCGGAAATGACCTTAGCGCAAGCTAATGCTACTTCTTGATGTTCTTTCTGTGTGCCATTTGCACTACGCAATTCAATAAAGTGTACCCAACTACGTAGGGTACCATTCATATATAAACGACTTACAGTAAGACCTTCGGGTAATACAGCTCGAGCTTGCTCTTTAGCAATACCATTCTTAATAGCCCAAGAGTATTCTTGTTTAACTGCCCATAGTACACGCTTCTGAGCACGTTCCCATTCAATGGCTAATAGACGTTGTGCATCATCTGACTGATCAAACTCTACACTGTTTTGTCTATTTTTAGTGTCTTGGAATCGTGCCTCTCGTAGTACGAACGCATCATCAAGCTCTGCTGTCGGGTCAGCGTAACGTTGGGAAAACTCTTGAAAGGAGAAACTTCTGTGTCTAAGGATTTGTCTAGCAATATCTCTTGTTGTTGTAATCTCGATACAGGCAGATACCATTTCGAGAGGACTCCAATGTTGGTGCTTAATAAGATATCGTATGAGCTTTTCGCTGGTTTCTGTATTAAGCTGATTGCTCGGGTTGCTGACTCTAGCACAGTAGGCAATGAGTTCTTGTGCATCATTGATTCCCATACTAGAGAATTCTTCAGTTGGCTGGCTGTAACTAAGCAATTTAACATTCATTTATAACTTCTTTTTCTTAAGGAATTTTTGAGTACTACGCTCGACATCTCTTCTAACTTTAATTGTATCTAATTTGAAATCTACGTTGTCGACATTATCTTCGTATCCGATAACTAGTTCGGCAAGATTTTTTTCAAAAGCAGGCCACCCGTTGCGTTTGATTTCCGTGGTTATTCTTATTTCCCAAGTCTTGCCATCTTTAAAATTGACCAGAACTGCATATAGATACCTGAGAGGTAACACATTAAGTTTTACCTCACTAAATACTTCTGGCCAATTTTTTATAACATCTTTGGAAAGTGATTTTCCTAGATTGCTCACTTTTTCTTAATCGGCGACAACTCTTCAGCACGACGACGCATAGCGGCAGCTTCTTTAGCTAATTTATCTGCTTGTGAACGATAAAATTTTGCCTCAGCTTCTGGACTATCAAACGTAGTAGGTTGAGTAGGTTGAGCTGATTCAGATTCATTTACACTAGCTGATGTAGTTTTGGAAGCATCATTTTGTGGTGCTGGTTCTGCTTTGGCAGCAACTGCTTTAGCTTCAGCAGAATTTTGTTCATCATATTGAGGTTTGAGCGAAAGGTCATCGACTGATACTCCACGTTGCTCTGCAATAATTTGATTTAACTCGCTTAGTTGAACAGTAACCCCAGGGCTTGGATTCATTTCAATGGAACTAGTTCCCATCTTAAGAAGACGACCATTAGTATGCAACCACTTTAGCATATTATTGCCATCAGTGAATGTTGTGCGCATTAATACGTCGGCAAATTCATATGAGTCTTGACCGGCTTGGCTTTCGACTAGATTAATAATACTATTATGATAACTGTCGTTTAAAGAATCAGTAGGAATAACTAAACAACTACTAGACTCTCCGGGCAATGTGCGATATGCTACTAAACAACGTTGCTTGGTAGATATCACTCGGCCCACATGTTTGAGTTCGGCCATATTATGCTCCTGCAGGTGCGGCTGCTTTTTGTGCTTCTGCTTGTTTAGCTACTGTGCCTAAAAACGATTCTAGCTTAGTATAAGTTTGGCCAACAGCTACCATTTCATTTGGCTTAAATGCACCACGTGAACTAGCAATATCAATAATGATTTTCATTGCATTAAGATCATTAATAGTCAGCTCATTTGAATTTTCACCAGCTTGTGCTTGTGATTGTTCTTGTGTATCTTGTACGGTATCAGTCATAATATCTCCTTTGAATGTACGTATATAATTATCTCTGCTGTAAATGTGGGCAGGCAATTGTGAAGAAACTAAGTTCCTTTTCAGATTCAAAACCGATACGGGTGTTATACACTATTGTATTTGTATTATCTAACATAATACCTTGCCCTACATAATACCTGTTATTTAAATTAGATTTAATCCAGCTGTCAATTTTTTTAACTAGTGTTGGATTGTATCGATCTAAATTGGTATATTTAAAATGAGGGCAGGCAAACTCAACCCTCCTCAGATTAAAATAATTTAAAGGGTTAGGTTTGCCGTTTTTTAAACTCATGCAGTTTCTACCAATGCTTCGTAGTAAGCATGCTCTCCCCATGGAGGCACAATCTTATCATTGCCGTGGATAATGAATACTGTATCACAGTAGTTTTCATCACCCCAGCTACCCCAAGGATAGCCGTCTGTGAACATGATAAACTTTTTAGGTTGAATAGCATGTTCTTTCATGTATTCCCAGTTGGCATCAAACTCTGTACCGCCACCGCCCATAACTTCATACTCATCAAACTCGTCCATTGAGTATCCGTCAAAGTCGGCTTCGTTATAGACCTTAGTATCAAAGCACCAAACTTTAATCTTAAAGTCTTTGTATTCTTGCATAATGCCTTTGATTTCTGACAAGAAGTCTTTAGCCTGCTCATCTCCGATAGAACCAGACATGTCAATAGCAATACAAATGTCAATTGTTTCTTCGTAGTTAGTACCAGGAAGAATTGCACTCATATGCCAGCCCTTACGATTAGGACGCATAAATGTATAATCGTTCTTAATAGTGCTTTGAATTTGCTGACGTAAAATTTCACGCCAGTTCATCTTTGCTTCTGTTAGATCTTTAATCATACGCTGTACGCTTGCAGGAGTATTTCCTGCACCCGCCGCTTGAGCTGCCTGCATTGTAGCTTCGCGAACTTCGTCACGAATCTGCTTCATTTCTTCTTTAGAATACTTTGGCTGTCCGTCTTTTCCTTTAGGGCCAGTCCAATCAATATGATCGTCTAACAATTGGCCAATATCAATTTTATCAGCACTATCGTAAAGTTCGTCGTAGATTTCTTCAGCACCTTTGCCGTAGTATTTAGGATCGTTATAAATGTTAATAGCTGGTGGAACTTCACCGATACGGTCTCTAGTCAACTGTCCGTTCACACAATAGTCAGCGGCGGCATTCCAAATTTTACGATCACGATTTTCGACACGACCCATGTGATCAAACACATTATGTAGGATTTCGTGTGCAATGACAAACTCTACTTGTTTAGTAGTCATTGGCGTAAAAAAGTCACGATTAAAATAAATTGTGCGACCATCTGTAGCCGCAGTCATGCACCAATCAGTTGCCTCTTCAATTTTAAGGCGTGTTGCCATATTACCAAAAAATGGATGACGAAGCAAAAGTCCTACTCGTGCTACAATAATTTTATCAATAATTGGATCTAAATTTGCCATCTCTGCTCCTAAATGTTTACTATGTATATAGTATAACACCACCCGAAGGTGGTGTCAACTAGTGCTAAACCAAATTACTTTTCAGTTGCGGCTGAAATGTACTTGCCAAACTTAGAGTGGAACTCGTCAAAACATTTGATCTCATCTGGATCCAATGGCAATTTGTAAGTGCTCAAAGCCAATTTAGTACCCATAATAACCAATTCTGTTTCGAAGTTATTCATCATAAATTCGAAGAAGTTGTTAACTTGCTCATTCCAGTTTTTAGCATTTTTGTCACATGCATCTTTAAGTTCGTAGCACAACGAAATAGTTAAAGAGTACATGGCGCTAATTTCTTTAGAGTCCATCTTTTTAACTTTGCCACTCAAAATGTCGCTAGGATTAGGCATTTTGCTTGCAATTTTACGATGAGCCATAAAGCTAACAGCAAGTCCTTCACCAACTGAACCTGATACCAAGTCAGTTAATGTATCTGCATCTGTGTCGTCATCAACTAGCAACTCAGAAACAAATGACCAGCTACGTGGAGTAGCAAACGCACGTGAGCTAGACTTTGGATCAAAGTCGTACAAGCTCTTTTTAGAGAAGCTCAAAAAGCCAACTACGTCCTGATGAATCTTATTTTCAACAGCCCACTCAAAGTAGTCTTCCCATTCAACAGTCATTTCCAAGTGAACAAAACGATTAGCCAACGGAGCAGGCATACGGAATGTAACACCCTTGTCAGTTTCACGGTTACCAGCGGCAACCATTACTACGTTATCTGGCAACTTGTAAGTGCCAACACGACGATTCAAAATCAACTGATAAGCGGCCGCTTGTACAGCAGGTGCCGCACTATTCATTTCGTCCATGAACAAAATAATAGTTTTATGTTGTTTTGCCAGCTCAGCATTTGGCAGTTCGCTAGGAGGTGCCCAAACCATTGTGTTGTTGTTGCTATCAAAATATGGAATACCTTTAATATCAGTAGGTTCCCACAAACTCAAACGAACATCAATCACGTGAGCATCAAGCTCAGTGCCAAGTTGTTTGATAATATCTGACTTACCAATTCCTGGAGGACCCCAAAGGAAAATTGGACGCTGATTTTTAAAAGCCTTACGCAAAGACTTTTTAGCGCCTTTAGGGCCTACTGTACGGCTAATGATTTCTGCCATTTGATTTCCAATCTTAGTTAAAAAAGTGTTGTTGAATTAACGCTGTCTATGTATGTATTATATAGGAGTCTGCGTTAGACGTCAACTATTTTTTAAAGATTATTGTCTGTTTTGGCTAAATCTTTTTCACGTTCTGTCATAGCCTTTACTAGTCCAAATTTTCGAATATCGTCGGAAAACAAGTAAAGTTCAAAACTTTTGCGTTCCGAAAATACACTAATACTTTGGTTTGTAAGGTAATATGGACAGTCTATGTATCTTTCCAAAAAGATAATAGTTTGGGGGCTAAGTTCGATCGGCTCTGTAAATGGTACTTCGTACATTTTGATTTCTAGAGTATTAACCAAAAAGTCAAATCCATTTTCACTTAGTCGAAAAGCGTTCGGTTTATTGGTCCTGTTAGATTGCCACCACATTCTATTGTATAACTCGACATTTGCGTCATCTAGACTTTTGCCCCATTCTTTGAGGAATATTCTAGTCAGCGTGTCACGGGCTATCATTTTACAATAGTGCCTTGGGTTAATTTTACAACTTGGAAATCTTCAGTGCCAAAAGTAAGATTCAATTTCTTTGCCAAATTATGTGCATGTCCAGGATTTGAGAAAGACACTTTTTTATATTTAGGTCCAGGGTAAGACGTAAGGCTGTTAAAACTTTTTAAGTTAAAAGGTTCGTTCTTATAGAACACAGCCCAAATTGCTTCGGCTTCTAAAATTTGCTCAGCTTTATAAGTCTTTTTATTAACATTTTCTAATAAGACTGATGGTTTTGGTCTTGACATAATATGCGCACCTTCAATAATGTACGCATATATTTATCTTTACTTGTCAGTAAAACCACCACCATCCATTGTTACAGTTATTGTTTCAGTAGCAGTACTGTTTTTAAGAGTATTGTACATAGATTCATAATCTTGTAATAATTTGTCTTGTATTTCAGTTAACGCTAGATTAAGTAATCGAGCCTGCTGAATTGTAAGTTTAACTTCTTTAGACTGTGATAATTCAGCGGCTCTTAACGAATGTGCAAATTGTGCAATAGGTGTTAGATTAATCTGATTTTGCATTTGCTAGTACCGTTTTCATTTCTAATTCTGATTTAAATGGACCTTTACTTGGATATCGTTCAATTGTAATTGCTTTAGGACAAAATGATTTGACCCAACCTTTGTCAAATTTAATTACATAATATCCTGCACAATATAAACTCTTACTAGCATTACTTTTTGTAAACAAAGGTAATTTACGTCTTACATCATACATTGCATTATATGGTTTACAACTAGTTGGGTAACCGTGGCAATCATGTTCTTCTAATTGTGTAACTTTAATCTTAGTACTAGTTAAGAAAAAGTTTGAACCAAATTGTTTTGTAAGGTCTTGTTTCTTATTAAACATGACTTCGCCATTGGTGCTACTTAAAATAAATTTATTATTTTCTTTTTTGTGTAGGGTGGCAATTTTAGCACCACCTTGTTCAACAATCCAAAACTTGCCATCTACGATTGGTTTTGCGTGTATCTCTGTCATTATTCTTCCTTAAAGTCTACTACATTGCCGTCTGCATCTGCGCAAATAATACGTACAGTTTCGCCGTCTTCGTTTTTAATCTCAATCGGACCCCAGATCCACCATTCGGTATCTCCCTGCATCCAAGGATCGTCTTCGCGCTCTTCTAAATCATAAGGACTATTTTCGTCAAGGAATTCTTGAATCTCTTCTTCCTCTTCTTCTGTAAGTCCTTCAAATTCAACATCATACCAGCAACCGCCGTCGAACATTTCAACTAAATCGACACTTTCAATATTGTTAACTTCGCAGTCTAACATATTGATACTGTCTTTCTTACCATCGCCTCCGGGAACTTCTGTAAATTCAAACTCCGGAGGATTATCGTCTGTAGTTTCTACGGTCCATTCACCATATCGAAACCCATTCACTACAGTAACTTTACCGTCACCATTTCGCTGATGATATGTTTCAACTTCTTGACAAGATTTTTTATAATATGTACTAACGGTCCATTGTGCCATTTTATTCTTCCTTATATTTTGCTTGAAATGGTTCTGCATAAGATTGTATATTGTCTGCAATCTTTTTCATATCCCATGCATTACAGAATTTTAGCATACGAATACCCACTTGATCTACTGCTTTAGGTACTGCGTTAGCTGTAATTGTTTCTTTAATTTTAATTTTAATATCATCTGG